>JAEEGJ010015836.1_pt1 | contig 17477 bp, 12 predicted proteins | sample 8958761 | NCBI WGS metagenome assembly JAEEGJ01 (sample SAMN16246546, study PRJNA631951) | gut metagenome | biome: gut microbiome; feature: rumen; material: RS-attached | host: Bos | place: Iran: Karaj | collected 2018-10 | reverse complement strand
TTGAAGCCCGCCTCCTTGAGTTCGATGAACCGTTCGACAGAGAGGTCCGACGGCGGGATGCTGTACCATGACATGATGGGAATCGTGTCTTCTCCGGGGAAGAGATCGAAGGGCTGATCTGCAGCGTTTGGCGTTGGTTTGTCGATGGTTGCGCAACTGCAGAGCAACAGGCTCGACGTGACGGCGAACAGGAGGCTTTTGATTTTCATGGTGGTCCTTTTGGTTGAAAAGATTGTAATTGAAAAAGCATGTCTTATACTTAATAGTAAATTGAAAGCCGTGAAAAGTCAAGCCAGAAGGAGCATGAAAGATGTCGAACAACGGATATGTGCCGGAACCGAAGCCGATGAAAGGGCCGATTGAAGTGTCGGCGTTCTATTATCCGGGCACGGAGCAGATGGCGGAATGGGACCAGGTGGAACAGACGTTTCCGCACATCAAGCCGCTGCTGGGCTGGTATGACGAAGGGAATCCGGAAGTCATTGACTGGCAGATCAAATGGGCGGTGGAGCACGGCATTTCGAGCTTCTGCGTCGATTGGTATTGGAACAACGGCGTCCAACGGCTGGACCATTGGGTGAAGGGTTATTACAAAGCGCGTTACAGGAAGTACTTGAAGTGGTACATCATGTGGGCCAACCACAACGAGCCGGGGGCCCATTCGACGGCGGACCAGATCCGTGTGACGCAGTTCTGGCTGGACAATTATCTGAAGACGCCTGAATACTACACGATCGACGGCAAGCCCGTGGTGGTCGTCTGGCTGCTGGCAAATCTGGACCGCGATTTCATTGCGGAGGCGGCGAAGAACGGCGAAACGCTGGCTCCGGGCGAAGGCGCGAAGAGGGCGTTGGCAATTTCGGACCGCATGGCGAAGGAGGCGGGGCTGCCGGGCATCCATTTCATCGACATGTATCACAGCTGGAAGTATGAGCAGCCGCGCATCGACGTGGCGAAGGCGGCCGGCTACAGGGGGCAGATGCTGTATGGTTTCGACCGCGCCGCCTTTTCGGTGGCTCCGGAATTGTCGAAACCGGGCGATACGCGGAATAAATTCTCCTATGAGCATGTCGTGGCGGCGGTTCCCAAATGGTGGGAGACGATGTGCAAGGATACGTCGTTCCCGTTCTGGCCGATCATTCCGACGGGATGGAACGACATCCCGCGTTCGTTCGAATTGTCGTATGTCATCTATGGGCGGACGCCGGAATTGTTCAAGAAAGCATGTAAGGCATGCCGTGAATTCTGTGAGAAAACAGGCTTCAAACGCGTGATTGTCGCTCCGATAAACGAATGGCAGGAAGGAAGTTACATCGAGCCGAATGCGGAATTCGGCTTCGCCATGTATGATGCTCTGCGTGATGTTTTCTGTGATCGTCCGGCAGAAGGTTGGCCGGCGAATGTAACGACGCAGGAGCTTGGTCTTGGACCATACGACTATCCGCCGATGGAGCATTTGGCGAAGACGTCATGGAATTTCAGTCATGACATGCAGGGATGGTATCGCAATCCATACGGCACGGCCTATTTGAAAACGGTTGATGGCGCGATGCATTTCTTCCGCTCAAACAGCAATCGCTATGCTATCCGTACGCGTGTTGCACCGTTCGATGCATCTCAATTCAAGGCATTTAAGGTGAAGATGCGGGTGACGGCGAATCCTTCTGGACTGAATCCCGCGAAAGGCACGGAAACACTGAAACTGATTTGGGGCACGCCGGAATTGCCTGTTTTCTCAAAGGATTTTGTGATTTCGGACAAGCCTGTGTGCAGCCAGCCTGTGAAAATCGATGGCGAATGGCATGAATACACGCTGCCTGTCAGCGAAAATCCGTATTGGAAAGGAATGGTGGAGGAGTTGTGGTTCGATCCGGCGGATCTATCAAACGCCTACGTGGATATTAAAGAGATGGAGTTTTTATAAGTATGGTATTTCTATAGCCTTGTTGTATTTATTAAAACAAGGCTATCAATCCAGTAAAATTGATTTCAAATCAAAAAACAAAGGCAATGTACGCCTAGTTTCAGGCTTTTTCACATACAATGGTAGAAAACCGTTTTTTTCATAGAAATGCACTGCTTCTTTATAGGCATCAACCAATAGAAATCTGCATCCTGCATGGCTATGGGCAATGAAAAATGCTTTGACAACATCTAGAAGGAGACTTCCCACATGTTTGCCTTGATAATCCACTGCAACGCCGAGACGTGTGATTTTTACAGCAGGAAAGAATGAATATCCCTTCTTTTCTTCTGGAATTTCATTTTTCATTTCAACATCTTTGAATGATTCCTTCCGTATTTCTGAATTACAGAAGTCAATCAAAGCCAAACTGTTCTGTATGTTATCGCCTTTTAAGATGAAAACTATAACTCTTGGTGAACATTTCAAAGCGGTGTGCGACCGTATCACATTGAAAATATTCGTTCAGATCTTGATCTCCACAATCAAAATCGCTGACTATTGTTTTGCTTTCTAATGGATCCAAAACATATTCATCAAGAATGTATGGCTCATTTTTGATTTTGTTCTCCATTATCCAACCTCCGTTTCGATATGATCTGGCGAATCTCCTTAATGTTGACTGAATGGAGTCGAAGAGGTTTGGGAGATGCAGTATGAACGGACTTCATGAAAGCATTCCATTCCTCCTCATTCAATATGGGGGTTGCTTCTATTGGTTTGGCCATAATTATCTCCTTCTGTTTATTGTCCATATTCAATGGACATCAAGAATTCAAGATGTCAAATAGAATGTGAAATATTATGTTAATGTTATAACAAGTTGTATCAAATAGAAGGAAATAACAGGCATTAAAAGATATTTGATCAACAACTTGTTGGCCAAATTGGCTGTGCTTCTATTTTCCCTCCAAGTTGGGGGGAAATTGGCCACCAACTTGGTGACCAATTAGGTTGAATATATTGTTAAAAAAAATGTCAGTTAGTTTCCTGCGCCACCGTCTTGAAACCATGCTCATGTAGCCAGTCGATGACGTCTTTGATGACGGAGTCCGGTGTGCTGGTGGCGGTGCCGAGACCTAGCGTTTGAATATTCTCAAAATCTTCTGGCTTAAGTTGTTGGGCGTTTTCGATAAGTCGTGCATGCCCCTTTGAAATGCCTGCCAATTCCGCCAGATAGCGGCCATTGGCGCTGTGAGGCGAACCGATGATGAGCATCGCGTCGCATGTCTGGGCAAGGCGGCGGACAGCTTCCTGATGCTTCTGGACGGTCGGGCAGACATGGGCTTGGTTGTCGAATTGCGGGATGCGTTCGGACAGGCGTTTTGCGATGGCGGCGACAATTTCCGCGTTACGCGTTGTCTGTGAAAGAAATACGGCTCGTTGCATTGGCGGTAATGAGTCGATTTCTTCCATGGAGGAGATGACATGGATGTCGTGGGCGGCGGCGTGGTCGAGAATGCTTTGGACTTCTGGATGTTGCTTATCGCCGAAAAAGACCAATGGAATGTTTGGATCAAATCGGGCGGCTTTTTCCTGTAGTTGCACGACAAGTGGGCAGACGGCGTTAGACAGGCGTAGATTGCGTTGTTTTGCAACGTCTTCTGTGGCGGTCGTGACGCCATGTGCGCCGAAGAGTGCAACGGCCCCAACGGGAATATCTTCCACATTTTTGACGAACATCGCGCCTTTTGCGATCATAGATTCCGTGACGACGGAGTTGTGGACAAGCTCATGGAGCACGTAGATCGTTTCTCCTGGATACTTTTTGAGCATGTCTTCAAATGTCTGGACGGCGAGACGTACACCGCCGCAGAAGCCTAGTGGTTCGGCTAGAAAGAGTTGTTTCGTCATGGTGGATGCCATTGCGGTCATTTGGTTTTCAAAAGGATGGATTCGGCTCGCTCAAGATCTTCTGGATAGGTGATTTTCAGGTTGTCCGATGAATCTGGAACGATTTGGACATGGCCACCGTCATGGAAAAAGACCTGTGTATCATCGGTAAACGGCTGTCCAGAGGCGTGGTGGTAGGCTACCAGAAGCGGTTGCAACTGAAAGACCTGCGGCGTTGCGACTTGCCAGAGATGTTCGCGCGGTTGGACGCCCGTCATCTTGTTAGCGTCATCTGCGACCAACAGCGTATCGGTGACGGGATGGGCGGGAGCCGCGCCGCCGAATTTTTCGGCGGCTTCCACCAATTTCATGAGTAGTTCCGCCGTGGCGAGAGGCCGTGCGGCGTCATGGATGGCGACGATGCCGTCGGAAAATGAGAGAGCGGCAAGGCCGTTCTGCACGGATTCCGAACGGATTGCGCCGCCGACAGCATAGCGGATTTTCGGCGAGTCGAGCTTATATTGGACGATTTTTTCATGAAATTCGTTCTGTCTTCCTGTTGGAACAACGAGCACGAGTTCCTTGGCGCATGGCAGAAAAGTTTTGACAGAATGGAGAAAGACAGGCAGGCCTGCCAACAGTGCGAACTGCTTGTCTGCTCCAAAGCGTGTGGACGATCCACCCGCGACAAGTAAGATTCCTAAATTATTCATATTCAGTGGACTGTGATTCTGAAAACATGGCCCGTGCCGTCATAGATGGAACCAGTGTGGACGTATTGCGGAATGACGGTATCGACGGTCTTGCCGTCAGCATCTTTGTAGGTGGCAATGATTTCCGTGTAGTAGTCGCTGTGCATGTGGCCGCAAAAGACGGCTTTGACGATGTCTGCGTTGGAGACGATCATATCATAGACGGCGAGCGTGTCGGTATTTGAGCCAATTCGACCCGCAAAATGGTCTTTATAATTGTAGTTATATGGATCATTGCGGCGGATTGGCGGCAGATCCGTTTCCTTTGGATTGCGTGTGCAAAGCGGTTCGTGGACGAAAATTAGGACGATGAGATTATTGTCTCGCGCCTTTTGGATGTCCGCCTTGAATGGTTCGATTTGGCTTTGCCAGAAACGAGACGCGCCGTTGTCCATGACGATGGCCAGAACTTTATCTTTCAAGACGCGGGAAACGTATGTGATGTCATGCGGCCAGAAGTTGTCAAGTAATTGGCGGCGAGATGCATACGATGTCGGATCACCGACCTTGCCTTGCATGACGCGCGTCGTGTCATGGCCGCCGAGGCAGGCGAGCAGATTGACGTCTTTGCGGAAAAGATTTTCGACGGTGAGTTGCTGGCAACCCCATGAGAGGTAGTCGAGTACGTCTCCCGCGATGATGGTCTGGTCGGCATATCGCGCGAAATCCATGCAACGGTTGATGACGCCGACGGATGCGCCGTTGCGGAGCCACATTCGATATTGTCGTGTGCTCATGACGGACGGATTCTGCTCCTCTTCGTCCCGTTTGTTCACGTAGTTGTAATGGGTGTCGTTGAGCATGACGATTTCAACGGGTGGCGTGTTTGTCTTTTTACTTTGAACATGTGCCTCGCGGATGAACGTTCCGTTGGAATATCTTCCAATCCATGTATTTAAATCATCTGGTGAGCCTTTAATCGTTTCAGGTGTGTCTTGTGGGCGAGCGGCTTTGCGGAGGTCAGACAGTAAGGTTGCAATGGATGGATCAGGCTGATTGACAAGCGACGCTTTCTTGAAGAGATTGACGGCGGCGGCATGTGTCAACAATGTGGAATCGTTGGTGCAGAGAGATTTGAAGCGATCGGCGAAATCGGACGGCATGGACGGAGCAGGATCGCGGAAACGACGGATGATGTCATCGTACTCATCTGTGGAGAGCGGCGTGTCTGGCTTGAATAGGCCGTCTGGCGGTGCGGCGATGTAGCCATTGGCGATGGCATGGTAGATGGCACGATCGTGTGGATGGTTGTAGTCGATGTCTGTAAAGGCGTTGTGCTTTCCAAGGCTGTCTATTGTCGTTGAGAGGTTTGCGACGATGCGGACGATGTCTTCCGTCGTGGGAGCGTGATAGAACGACAGTGCTTCGATGTTATAGATGAGTTGGAGAAGTTCAGCGCGGGTGGCGGCTGCATCGGGCAGATTTTCGCCATTGCGGCGGAATTTGCGGAGGAGCCCGGCCTTATCGAAAGCATCGAAACCATCGCCATTTGTGGCGATGTTCAGGCTGGTTGCAGTGCCGAGTCGTTTGAGCAATTCAAGGCGTGTGATGGTTGGCATGGTGTTGTCTTTTTGTTGCTGGTGAAATGACAATAGGCATAACATAGCCGTGCAGATGGTTTTTTCGAATGGATTTCATTGAAAAAGACGGCTTGTTTGTTGTGGATAAATCGCAAGCATATATTAAAGTATGGTATGGGGCTGGTTGCATGGAGACAATGGCATTTTGACTGGAGCATAAAGATGGAACCGATTAAAGTTGGTATTGTTGGATTTGGGCGCAGTGGCTGTGGCATTCATGCGAGCGCGATAAAGGACATGCGCGATATGTTCGACGTGGTGGCTATAGCGGATTTCATTCCTGAACGCCGTTCGCACGAGGCGTTTCCGAACGCGAAACCGTACGCATCCGCCGAGGCGTTGATCGCCGATCCGAATGTGGAGATGGTCATTGTTTCGACATTCAATTCGATGCACGCCCCTGTGGCCCGCATGGCGTTGAAAGGCGGCAAGCATGTCCTTTGCGAAAAGCCGTTCGGTTTCACGACGGCGGACGTTGACTCGATGATCGCGGAGGCAAAAGCGGCTGGTAAAGTGTTGCAGCCGTTCCAACAGCGCCGTTTCGAAGAGGACTTCCAGAAAGTCCGCTCCATCATCCGTTCGGGTATCCTTGGCAAAATCTCCTACATCCAGATCTGCTGGGATGGTTTCGGACGTCGTTGGGACTGGCAGACGAGCCGTCAGTACGGCGGTGGCCAGCTCTACAACAACATGCCCCATCTGGTCGACCACGCCATGGAGCTGTTCGGCGACGGCGAGCCGGAAGTGCAGTGCATAGTGGCGTCCTCCCTGTCCATCGGTCCCGCCGAAGATGAAGTCCATCTGACGCTGACTGGAAAGGACAAACCGATCATCCGCGCTGAATTGATGGCGACGAATCCCTATGCGCGTGAACGTTGGTGTGTCTGCGGAACGAACGGCGGTCTGCACGGCGGCACGAAGAAACTGGAATGGAAGTATGTGGATTGGAGCAAGATGCCGAAACGCGTCGTCGATATGACGCCACTGGAAGGCCGCGTTTATTGCTCTGAAAAACTCGAGTGGACGACGGAAACATGGGAGCCTGTGACGGCCGCCGACGCAGGCGCTGGTGCGAAGCCCGCCCCCGGTCCGACGAAGCAACTGTATCTGTCGCTCTATGACGCGATTCGCAAAGGAACGCCGCAACTCATTACGGCTGAAGCAGTTCGCCGCCGCATCGCCGTTCTGGAGCAGTGCTACAAGCTGAACGGTATTCCGTTCCCTGAAGGAGTAATTCTTTAGTGGTTAGTGGTTAGTGATTGGGCTGGCGGGGAGAGGGAAGATAAAGAAATCCCATGAGCAGCCGTGTCAAGTTGGAATTCCATCGGTACGACTACGCCGCGTTCATCACGTTTTTCGCGTATGCGGCGAGTTCGGTCATCGTGCCTGTGGCGCTGATGCAAATCGCGACTGCTTTGGGATTTCCGCTGTCAGAAGGCGGCATGGGTGCGGGCGGCGCGTTACAGATTTCGCGGACGATTTCCATGACGACGCTCATGGTTGTCAGCGGTTTCATCGGGGCGAAGCTTGGACTGCGTAAGTCATTGGGAATAGCGGCTTTCGTCATGGGATTCGGCTGTCTGGCCGTATCATTGTCGAATAGCTACTGGTTTCTATTCGCGGCGATTCTCTGTGCAGGTTGCGGCGAAGGCTACATCGAAGCGATGGCCACGCCCTTCGTACAAAAGCTGCACAAGGAGAATACGGGACAGTACATGAATTTTGCGCATTCGTTTTGGTCTATTGGCGTAACGGGCACGACGATTGGCGCTGGATTCATGCTCATGTGCGGCGTGCCATGGCGGCCCGTCGTGTTCTGCACATGCCTTCTGGCGGTGATGGCGGGACTGTTTCTACTGTGGCCCGAAAAGAAAGGCCATGAGTTTCCGGAAGAGCATGAATCGCTGGCACTTGGAACGGTTGTGAAACAGACGAAGGATATCTGGGCAACGCCGAAATTCTGGCTATTCTTTCTGTTGATGTTCATGGCCGGTGGGGCGGAATACTGCTTGACGTTTTGGCTGGCCAGTTTCATGCAACTGACGATGAAAACAGGCGCGTTTCTCGGTGGCGTGGCGACGGCCGTGTTTTCGTTGGGAATGGTGACGGGGCGCATGGGATGGGGTGTCTATGTGCCGCAAAAGCGATTGGGGCAGTCACTTATCGTGGCATGTACGGTTGGATTGCTACTGTCTTGCGCGATTCCGTTTGTGCGTCCGGACATGGTTGTCGGCCGGATTGGATCCGTCATTTTGCTGTTTGTATTGTTGTATCTTATTGGTATTACGATCGCGCCGTTGTGGCCGACCATCCAGACATATTCCGTTGATCGTCTCCCGAAACATCTAGATGAGACGATGGTGTTCGTCTGGTTGTCATGTGCGGGTGTGCCTGGTTGCGGGACGTTTGCATGGCTCATGGGCGTGCTCGGTGACGTGTTCCACAGTTTGAATATGCCGTTCTTCCTGGTGCCCGCCTGCCAATTGTTGTTGGCGGTTGTGTTGTTACTAGAGACGCGGCGGAAGATCCGTGATTGAAAAGACTTGCATAGGAGAAAGATGATGAAGCATTTGTTGATGACTGGCCTGGCGATCGCAACGATGTCGATGTGTGTTCATGCAGAGGCGGAACCGACGATTCCCGACACCCAATGGAAAGGAAAGAAGGTGGCGTTTCTCGGCGATTCAATCACGGACAAAATCCATGTCGGCACGGCGAAAAACTATTGGCAGTATCTTCCGGAATGGCTTGGAATCGAATCGCTTGTCTATGGCATCAATGGTCATACGTGGGCCGGCGTCATGGATCAGGCGAAGAAGCTAAAGGCAGAACGGGGCGGTGATGTTGATGCGATTTTCATCTTCGCGGGAACGAACGATTTCAACGGCGGTACGCCGCTCGGCGAGTGGTGGACGATTGTGGAGGAGGAGGTCAATTCACACGGCAAGATGATGAAAAAGCCGCGCCGCGTGTTCCAAAAGAACATGGCGACGTATCGTGGCCGCATCAACGCCGTCATGGAATTTCTGAAGGAAAACTTCCCTGACCAGCAGATCGTGTTGATGACGCCAATCCATCGTGCCTTTGCGACATTCGGTGGCGCGAACATCCAGCCAGAGGAGTCCTATCCGAACGATATCGGTCTCTATGTGGATGAATATGTGAAGGTTATCAAGGAGGCTGGAAATTTGTGGGCCGTTCCTGTGATTGATTTGAACAGCGTCAGCGGCCTGTATCCTGTGACGCCTTCCCATGCGAAATTCTTCCACGATGCGAAGACGGATCTGTTGCATCCCAACGCGTTGGGCCATTATCGCATGGCGAAGGCCATGATGTATCAAATGATGATGCTCCCTGCGGATTTCAAGTAGGAAAGCTTTTCACTCCTGCGTTCTTTGCAGGAGTGAGGCTGTTTCGCGGCGGGCGAGGGCGACGGCGGGCAGGATGCCCGCCAACGCCGAGACGATGATGGCGGCGGCATAGCTGGGCAGAAGACGCGTCCATGGAATCGTCAATGGTGGTGCGATGACGCCGAAGATTGGCGCGTAATCGACCAATTTCGTGGCGACAACGGCGTAGTACAATCCGAAGCAGAAGCTCAGAACACATGCGCATAATCCGATGAGCAGCGATTCCGCCAAAATCATGCGGATCAATCCGTCTCGTGTGACGCCGCAGGCCCTCAAAACACCGATTTCCCAACGTCTTGCGCGGACAGAGACGATGATCGTGTTGAGGACGGCGAAAGTCGAAAGCAACAGGATGAGCAGCGGCATCTTCGCCATGGCGTCCAATACGGAGTAGGAACGATTGGCGAGCGAATTGTTCAGGCTTTCATTTGAACTGATCATGACGAAATATTTGTTGATTCCTGAGTCCCAAAGCGTTCCGCCAGCGTAACTACTGACGGAAGACGCTTGTGGTTTTTCTTGCGCGGCTTCGGCGGCGACGCGTTTCATGTAGTCGCTTGTTTGCGCATGGGTGACGTTTGGTTCGTGGTCGAACCAGAAGAATTCATTGTCGATGGCGCCGAAATCTTTAATTACCATATCATATGGTGCGAAGAGCAGGGCGGCGGTGCGGCCTGCGCTGACGCGGACACCAGAGCATTTGGAGAACCACACCCACGGAAAGTCCATGACGGCGACGATTTCGTAGGAGGCGAAAGGCGGATATTTGATTGGCTTGTCGCCGTTGTCTTGCGGTTGCGGGTCGCGGACTTCACGCTTGCGTATGTGGCTTTCTTCAAGCCCGATGTTGTCGCCGACATGGAGATGCATGTGTTTGGAGAGCGTTTCGGGAATGATGCAGACGCGGCGGTCGGGGTGTGAAAACGCCTCCAAAACGGATGCACGGTCGCCTTCGACATAGCGCAAATCCAACAATGGATGGTCTTTACGGAAGGCCAATTCCGGCGGGACGCCCATGACGACGGCGTTGCCCGCCATCGCTCCAACCTCTTCGCGCAAAATATGTTGCATGGCAAGGGGAAAGTTCGGCTGGGCGACGCTAACAGGCATGAAGCGATCTTGTTTGATACCAGGCATTTTCGCTGTTTTTTCCGCAACGAAATCGCCTGCGATGCCCTCTTGGAAGCGGATAAGCGTGTCTGGAATGTATTTGGGCGTCCAGAACATGTTCAGCATGGAGGAACCCCAGATGTTGATGGCCGTGAAAAGGCCGAGGCCGATGGACAGGGCAAGCGTCGTGCCCAAAGTCCGCCAGTAGTTTCCGGTGAGAATTTGCGAGAGAAAACGCGGGGGGATTGAAAGCAACCGCGCCAATGGCGGTGCGAGCCATTTTTCCGTAAACGTGATGGTCCATGGAATGAACAGCAGGAAGCCGATGCCGAGAAGGGTGCTGCCGACGGTCGTGAACAGTAGCAGACGCGTTTGCGTGTCAATAAACGGCGGCAGGAAGACGATGGCGGGAATCAACGCGAGAAGAAGAACGCCGAAAAGTCCTGAACGGAACAAGTTGCGGGAAGACGGCGCATGGAGGTTGCGGATCATGGATTCCGTCGGCGAGATGCGCGTGGCGCGCCAGGCGGGAATGATGGAGGCCAAAAACGCGCCGCAGAGCGAACAGGCTCCCGTGAATATGACGGCGACAGAGGAGAGCGTGACCAGTGGAAAGGCACCAGTGTTGGCATAGACGAGTGCTGTCAGAAGAAGCCAGCCGGCGGCCATGCCGCCGATCCAACCGATGACGCCAAGCGCAAGTCCTTCCAATATAATATAAAGCGCGACTTGAAAGCGCGTGAGGCCGATGGCGCGGAGCATGGCGAGCTGGCGTGTGCGTGTGGAAACGTCCATGCTGAGTGTCGTGAAAATAATGAAGACGGAGGCGACAATGACGATGCCGACGGTTGACCATGCCTGCGCGATGATTTGCTGCGGTGACACAGCTCCGTCGTTTTGCTTTTGCTTGACGCGTGGATCATGTGTACGAAGGCCCCATTCCTGCAATGTGCCGCCGAGTTTTTGTTCGATATCACGGTAAAATGCGTCGTAGTCGGCATTTTCGACTAGTTGGACAAAGACGATGTTCGACGGAATGTCGCGTTCGAAGACAAAAGCCATATCGTCCATGGAAATATAGACAGAAGGCGTGGTCGGCGAGACTTCCGCGCCACCCATGCGGCGGCCGCCACGGCGTCGTGGTGGCTGTGTAGGTTGTTGTGGGCCAGAGCTTTTTGATTTGATTTGCTGTGGCGCGGAGGTGCCCATGGGCTTGCCGCCAAGACCGATTCCGAAGCCGAAGGCGTACATGCCGCTGGTTTGGCCACGGATGTCCTGCGGAAGTTTCTGGCGAATTTTGCCGACGACGGTGAATTGCATACTGCTCGCATCTGTCGTGATGTCTAGTTTCTCGCCAAGTTTGATGGTACCCAAAGGTTTATTGCCGGGTACGGCGACGATGATGTCTTCCGCAGCGGAACCGATGACGCATTCGGAAGGCCCGTTGATCCAACGACCTTCCGACAGTTCGAACGGTGGTTCGTTATCGCCGATGGCGAGCACGGCGGGACTGCGTCGTTCCCCCATGCCGCTGGGTTTGGAATTTAACTTAAACTGAGCGTTGTAACTATTCCATGTGACTTGTGCCTGTTGCTGTATGGCATAGGCGATTTTCTTTGCGGAAGGATTCGCTTCCACGGCGTCCGCCAGTTCGACGGGCAGTTCACGCTGCGACGTGATGGCAAGCGAATATGACCCGTAGAACGGTTGCGTGCCATCGTCTTCGGAAAAGGCTGTGGGATTGACGGTTGCGACGAACCAGACGATGAGGCCGCACGTCGCCATAATGGCGAGCAGGGCGAAGGCTGTCATGGATTTCCGTCTGGTGAAATCACGATAGACTAGTTTCAGCAGGAATGACATATTTCCAAATGTGGGTTAATCGGCGATTCTGCCGTCTTTTAGATGGATGACGCGGTCCGCATAGTTGGCGACGGATGGCTCGTGGGTGACGACGACCATTGTGTGGTTGCGCTCTTGGCAGAGGCTCTTCAATAGGTTGCAGATGATGCTGCTGTTGGCGGAATCGAGATTGCCGGTCGGTTCATCTGCAAGGAGAAGCGATCCATGGGAATCCGTTGCGAAATCGATGAGCAGGGCTCGCGCGATGGCGGCACGTTGTTGCTCACCGCCGGAAAGTGTGTCTGGATAATGGTTGCGGCGATGGTCAAGTTGAAGTCGCTCAAGGAGTTGCGTGACAGTGGCATCCAGCTTTGCTTTGTCGATGTCATGGAATCCCGCGAGGACGGGAAGGAGGATGTTCTCTTCCGTCGTCAACGTCGGAATCAAATTGAAGGATTGGAAGATGACGCCGATGTTCTGCCGTCTGAACAACGTCAACTGATGGTCGTTTAGGGAGGCGAGATTCGTGCCATTGACGACGACGTCGCCTGATGTTGGCTGTGCAAGTCCCGCAATGAGATGGAGAAGCGTGGTCTTGCCGGAGCCACTAGGGCCCATGACGGCGAGAAACTGGCCTTGCGGTATGTCGAGGGAGATGTCGTCAATGGCGGCGACGGGCTCCGGGCCGTTGCCGTTGAAGACTTTGCGGAGATTTTTGATGCTGACGTGCGGTTCCATGATAATAATAAGGAGGGTAAGAGATTATGAAATTAATATAGAATAGTCATGTTGTGGGGAAAATGCAAATTGCTGAGCATGAATTAACTCATGATGAAAGGATAAAAAGGGATTCAAGGGATACAGGGGGGAAGGGAGTGGAGTAACAGGGGGCCAAAAAAGGCCGTTGTAGTTGAATCAGCTGGATTTGATGGTAGATTATTTTCAATCGTGTTTATCGTTTATTTCACAAAAAAACTGAAATTGGAGGCTCAAGATGTTTAAACGATTGGTATTGAGTTTGTTGGCGTTGCCGATGGTAGCGTTGTGGGGCGATGTGAAGTTGCCCGCGTTGTTCACGGATCATGGCGTATTGGCGCGCGGAACGAAGACACCGATTTTCGGCAAAGCCGATCCAGACGAAGCCGTGACGGTGAAACTTGCTGATTTGCAAGGTAGTGCGACGGCGGACGCGGCTGGTAAATGGCGCGTCGATCTCGATGTCTCGAAGCTTGGCGATGGGCCGTACGAACTGACCATCGCGGGAAAGAACACGATCGTTTTGAAGGACATTCTGATCGGTGAAGTTTGGCTCTGCTCGGGCCAGTCCAACATGGGCTTCCAGCTGAAGCGCGAAGAACAGGCCAAACGGTTGATCGAGACGAGCGCGAATCCTAAAATCCGCTTGTTCAACATCAAGTTGAAGGCATCGTTGAAGCCTGAAGAAGACGTTCAGGCAAGATGGGAAGTCGCTGGACCGCAAAATGTTGGAAACTTCACGGCGGTCGGTTATCTGTTCGGCCGTTTGGTGCAGGAAAAGATTCAGAAGCCAGTCGGCTTGATCAACAACGCATGGGGCGGCAGCGCCGTCGAAGCATGGGTTCCGATGGATGTTCTGAAGTCCATGGAAGACCAAAAAGCGTGGTGCGAGAAGACGCTGTCCGATTATGTCAATTTTGACGAAAACTGCGAAAAATACATTATTGAATACGACAAATGGGTGAACGCCGTCGGCCGTGCGGAACCGATGGTCAATGAACCGCCTGCTGATGCGAAATGGACTGGTGGCCAACGTCTTGAGAACCGCAACGTGAAAGGCGGCGGCATTGTCTGGCTCCGCAAGAAATTCAATGTGACGGAAAAGATGGCCCAGAAGGGCTTCCGTATGTATTTCGGTCAAATGACGGCCCCCGTGACGGCCTATATCGACGGCCAACTGATCGGCAAGACGACGATGAAGTCAGCGTTGGCGGGCAGTTATGCCTCCGTTGACATCCCGGAGAAGAAGCTGACGGCTGGTGAACACACGGTGTTGGTTCGTGTTTGGGCATCGGAAGACATGTATCGTTTCCTGAAGAATAATTCCAATTTGGAAGGCAATCCGGACTTCAAGAGCAATTGGGAGACGACGATTGTCGAATATCCGCCGCTGACTGAGGAACAGCGTGACTCTCGTCCGAAACGGCCTGCCGTCCGTCCTGCGGAGAACAAAACGCCGGAATTGCTGTACAATGGTCTGATTTATCCGTTGTTGCCGTATGCGATTTCGGGCTGTGTGTGGTATCAGGGCTGCGCCAATTCTGGCCGCCCCGACCGTTATCCGAACGCCATCCGTGCGATGATCAATCAGTGGCGTCATGACTTCGGCAGCGAATTCCCGTTCTATTACTGCCAGCTGGCCAACTACTTGCCGAAGAGCACCGATCCGAACAACGCAGGCTGGGCGTTGATCCGCCAAGGCCAGGAAGGCGCGTTGACGCTTCCGAAGACGGGGCAGGCCATTTTGATCGATATCGGTGAAGCAGGCGACATCCATCCGTTGAACAAACTGACGGTGGCGGAACGCCTCTCCTCCGTGGCGCTTCATGACACATACGGCTTCGCCGATATGCCATTCTCCGGCCCACGTTGCACCACTAAAGAAGTGAAAGACGGCAAGATCCAGCTGACGTTTGGTTATACCTACGGCGGTCTCGTAGCGAAGCCGTTGCCCGCGACATACGATGTGGCGAAGACGCGCCATGAGACGAAGCCGTTGGTTCGCAATTCCCCCGACAGTGAAGTCGAAGGCTTCGCCATTTGCGGCGCGGACGGCAAGTGGGTCTGGGCCAACGCGAAAATCGATGGTGATGTCATAACCGTCTGGTCTGACGCGGTGAAGAATCCCGTAAAAGTCCGCTACGCCTTCCAGTCGAATCCGACCTGCAATCTCTACAACAAGGCTGGCTTCCCCGCTGGACCGTTTGAGAAGTAATTAACAATTTACAATTAACAATTTACAATTAATGGGGCTATTGCAAAAAGAATATTTTGCAATAGCCCTGTGTTTTGGAACGGTCACGCTTCCACGCGACCCACAGGACGCGAACACGACCAATCAGATGGAAGTGTGTCGCTATTGTACCAATTATAATAATAGCGGTCGGTTTGCTTGACAGGTTGAGAGATTCATATATGTTTATTAGTTTGAGTTTCTCTGTCTGAACGTCCATCCACCTTGAGGTGATCTTGTGCGAAAACCATTGACCATATTCTGTTTTTTCATGTTGCTCTTCTGCCTGCCATCGCTGCGCGGGCAGAATCTGAAGGAGCTTATCGGCAAATCGGATGAACTGTCGATTACGGCGGATCACATGGACGCGGATGTTGAAAAAGGCGTTGCCCATGCAAAAGGAAATGTAAAAATCCAGTATGGGCAGTTGACGGTGAAGGCGAACGAAGCGAGCCTGAACCAAGACACGAAAGACTTCACCGCAAAGGGTGATGTCGTCGTGTCGTTGGACGACGGGACGAGCTGGGCGGCGCAGGCTGTCAGCGGCAATCTCGCGACGAATGAACTGTCGTTCGGCGAGTTTGGTTTCGACGGCAAAGTGTGGCACAGCGGCGGAAGCGCGGGCTCCAACGACAAGGAAGGGCACAAGATGCTGAAAGACGCGTGGATTTCCACATGCGACCGCTATCCGAACCCGCATTACCGTCTGTCCGCGTCGGAAATCCATCATTATGAGGATAATACGTTCACCGCAAAACACATCGTGATCCGTCTCGGAGTCGTACCGATTTTCTATTTCCCGTACATGATCGGCACGACGGATGGGACGGCCGGCATGATCATCAAACCAGGCTATTCCGGCAAACGCGGCGCATATCTGCAACTCGGGCGTATATGGAAACTTGCGAAAGACGACAAGGATGCGGACGGCGAGGCACGCGTATTCGTCGATTTAATGTCCAAACGCGGCATTGGCGCGGGATCGAAACTGGATTATGTTTCTGATAAGCAGGAGATCAATTTGAATCTCTATGGCCTTTTGGACGAAGATCCGCCCGAAACGGAGGATGGCTTCAACCGTCGTTTCCATGTGACGGACGACCGCTACCGCCTGAATTGGTACCACCGCTGCAATTTCAGTGACGAACTGACGCTTCGCGCCAATGTCGACTGGCTGAGCGACATCGACATGCTGGAGGACTGGTTCAAGCATGAATACCGCCAGATTTCGCAGCCGAAGACCTTCTTGAGCTTGGACTACGAAGGCGAATGGTATCATGCGGGCATTTCCGCCAGGCCGCGCGTGAACGACTTCTACACGGTCGTGGAGAAACTGCCGGAAGCGACGTTCGATGTCCCGCGCATCGGGCTCGGCAAGACGCCGTTCGAATACCAGAGTTCGTCCAGCATGGGCTTCTACTACATGAAATGGAGGGACTTCGACAGAAAGCGTTTCGAACTTCTGGAGGAGGACTACGATCCGGATGAGCATCTTGATCCGCGCGACTACCATACGTTCCGCGCCGATACGTCCCATTTCATCTATCTGCCGTTGGACTACAATGATTTGGTGGAATTCATCCCGCGGGCCGGCTTCAAGGGGACGTACTATTCGCGCAGCAGCAAAATCGGCCTGAACGAACGCGATCTGGCGGACATGCTGGACGTGGACAACGCGGACAACGTGTACAGCAAACGCCCTGTTCGCCATTATGACGCGGACGGCGGCGAAGTTTTCCGCGCGGCCTACGAAATCGGCCTGGAGGCGAAAAGCCGTTTCTTCAGCGACTGGACGGGCATCCAGCTGGACGCGTTCGAAAGCGAAGGGCTCCGCCATGTCATCGAACCGTATGTGAACTACACATTCTCGCCTGAACCGTCCCATGACCGTAAATATCTGTATTTCTTTGACGAGACGGACCGCCTTGAACGGCAGCATTTCATCCGCTTCGGCATCGACCAGCGGATCCAGACGCGGCGGAACGGCCATGCGGAAAC
>JAEEGJ010015835.1_pt1 | contig 17477 bp, 14 predicted proteins | sample 8958761 | NCBI WGS metagenome assembly JAEEGJ01 (sample SAMN16246546, study PRJNA631951) | gut metagenome | biome: gut microbiome; feature: rumen; material: RS-attached | host: Bos | place: Iran: Karaj | collected 2018-10 | reverse complement strand
ACGCAGTTGGGCATATTGACGGGCAAAGACCTCATTCAGAATGTCTATCGTATTATAAGCAATACCTGCATCATTGGCAGAATAGCCGATATCTATAATATCACTTTTTTGGAGTTGTAAGACTTTTAATTTAGCAGTAATATTGTTAATGCCAAAATAGGGATGATAATTTAATAGTCCAAAGATAAAATTGTCTGCAGAAGGCTTTTCGTAAGCTTTCAAGTTCGCATAAGTCGCATTTTCGCTATTATGATTAATTAGTGCTTTGACTTCTGTCGGTACACTATTGTTGAGTTGACGGAAATGCTCTGCTGAAATGTAGTTATTGTCTTTGTTCGGATTTCCATACATCATACAACGGGCAAACAGACGAAGTGAAACCTCGTGAATCGTTGCATCCGTCGTAATTAACAACATCAGGTTAGTCATATTAGTCTGGGAGTTACCACCTGCAGCTCCTGTTCCGCCTTCAATATTGTACCCCGTGATCATACCCGTATAAATGGTTGTATTGGTGTCATAGACACGTTCCATATTGCGGGTCGAAAACCACGCCACAATCAAGGCTATGAGTGGTAAGATGATCAGATACCACCGTATTTTATATAAAAATCTGACTATATATCTGAATAAATCCATATCTGACAATTTTAGGTTATCTGTTACGCTTGAGGGCTTTGGCTGCTGCTTTTTCGGCTTTCCGCTCTGCTTTTTCTAATGCTTTTTCCCTTTTTTCGGTTTCTTCTATTGATTTCTTGACACGCTTTTTGACTGCTTTTTGCTCTTTAGCCACTTCCTTATCTGTCTTTTTGACAACCGTGTCAAGTGTAATTTCTGTGGTCGAGTTAGTGATAATTGGGGTGTGCGTTAATATTTCCAGTGTTAAGATGTCAGTTGTAATTGTGGTTTGTAATGTTTGATAACTTTGAACTTGGCCACTTTCATGTAATTTCGTATATGCATAATTCTCGATGTTCATATTGCCGTTTTCAAAGTCTTCACGATTCAAAGCACCTGCCCCCTGATAAGCAGCAGCTGCTTCTCCCAAGGTCTTTAAACTAACTAGATTGTTCGTAATCTTTACATATAATGATGCAATCTGTAATTTGAGCTGATCATAGGCGATGTCTTTTGCGAGTGCAGCCTGGTCAACCTCCATCCTCTTGCGTTTGACTGCTGCAGTCAGATCAAGAATATCTTCTAGCGGAATAGCCAGATTAGCACCAAAATTCCAATAACTTTGTACATTGCCTTGGAACTGGTAGATCATCGGACCATATGAAGAGGTGTTGTTTCCCCACATATCCGTCTTACCATAGCTATAGCTGGCATGGCCTGTGATATAAGAAAAAATGTGCCTTTTCTGCTTTGCAACTTCTGCCTCAGCCAATAGTCGCGCCTTCTCCAAAGTCATGATCTGTGGTGTTGACTTTGCATTCTCAAATAAGACTGCCAAAGGGGGCAGGTGGAACTCCGAGAAATTGATGTCTTTCTCATTGCTTGAGTCAAAGAAACCTGCGGAAATACCACTCTCGTCGAATTGGGCGAAAGCAGTAGCACTTAATCCTGTGGTTACTATTATCAACAAAAGTCGTCTGAACCTATTCATGATGTTGACTTCTTTGAATTTCTTGTTAAACGTTCTCTTTCTGGACAAATGCGGTCAGCGTGCGGAAGATGATCTTCATGTCCAAAGCGAAATTATAGGTCTGCCCGTATGTAATGTCGAGCTGTTTACGCTCTTCAGCTGACATCATGCCTCCCTTACCACGCTCCTCTACTTGCCAAAGACCTGTCAGACCGGCTGGTGCCATAAAACGGTCGATGCTGGCATCTACAGTAAGCTTTTCTGCCTCATACAAGGGCAAAGGACGATTGCCGACTACCGACATGTCGCCTTTCAGGATGTTGAAGAGCTGGGGCAGTTCGTCGATGCTATATTTGCGAATGAAACGACCCACTTTCGTGACACGGGGATCATTCTCAATCTTCACAAAGGCATTGTTATTCTCCTCTTCCTTCTCTTTGTTGAAATCGGTCTCTGATACCACGAAGTCGTCGCCAACCAGCATCACTTCATCGTCGCTGATCATCATGTCAGATTCCATGCCCATGTCCATCATCATCATCTCTGCCTCCGCACCAAGTGGGGCCGTGATGACATTCTGCGGCTGTTCTTCTCCTGGCTTCTTGTCTTTTTCGGCATATTGGTTGCCGGCAGTTTTTGCCACCTCCTTCAATTTGCTCTCTGCATCCACATACATCGAACGGAACTTCAGGAAATCAAAGATGGTATAGTTGGTACCTACTCGTTTTGACTTGAAGATAACAGGCCCCTTGCTCTCCAAACGGATGGCTATTGCCGTGATGATGAAAACCGGTGAGAGTATGATAATGGCTATTAATGAGAATACGACATCGAACAGACGTTTCCAGAAAGGAATCTTGAAACGCAAAATACGGTGCTTTGACGGCGCGTCGTCGAACAGCATACCTTCACGGTCGGCAATAAACTGAATCTTCTTATTGATCTCCGTGATGGATGCATTGGCGTCCAAGGTGTCGTTGATACCGCATTGCTGATAGTTCTTCCTGTCTTCCTGGTCCAACTGATGGGTCAACAGGATAATATAGACATTCTTTAATTTCTTTTTTAAATAGGTGATGGCGGTTACATCCTCTGCCTGAACACTCTGTTCAAAGAACAAAATGAAATGCTCGTTTTGGACATGAGGCGAGCACATGTTAGCCGCTTCCTTGTAATTGGTTGCGAATTGCACCAATCGACCAGGAATGTACTTGAGACGTTCTTGGGTTTCTGGATTGTTTCCTAAATATGTTACACCTATCATATATTAATATTAATCAGGGAATGATTTTCTTGACGCGAATTTTAAGCTCCATTGGATTGAACGGCTTGACAATATAGTCTTCGGCACCAATTTCCAACAGACGGATACGCTCGCTGGTAGAGTCCTCACTGGAGAGCATAATCACAGGAATGTGCTTGAACAGCTCATTCTGCTTGATCCACTCCAGAAAATCGTCACCTCTCATGCCCGGCATACGGATATCAGAGATAATCAAGTCGGGCGTGTTGCCTGCCTGAAGCCATTTTACGCCCTGCAAACCATCGGGTAACCATTGTACATCATAATCACTCATCAGATAAATTGAGAGTACTTTTGCTATGGTCTCTTTGTCATCAAGTATTAATATTTTCTTCTTCATATATGAATATTTTTTTCGGTTCGTAATTACATTATTCGTTGCAAAGGTAAACAAAAAAAATTAATTCAACACAAAATATGGTAAAAAAAACGCTTTTTTTGGAAAAAATATCGTTTCTCTGAAAAAAAAGAGGGAAATTTGCATTTAAACCGTAATATTAATAGGAATTAACGTATATAATTATGGCAAACAGGTATCTATTAGGTTTTGATGTCGGTAGCTCTTCAGTGAAGGCATCGTTGGTAAATGCCGATAACGGCAAGTGTGTGGCTACAGCTTTCTTCCCTGAAAAGGAGGCTCCGATTACAGCTGTCAAGGCTGGTTGGGCAGAACAGGATCCGCAGATGTGGTGGAACAATGCCAAACTGAGTCTGCAGAAGATCATGAAGGACTCGGGAGCTACGGCAGAGGAGATTAAGGCTATTGGTATCTCTTATCAGATGCATGGACTGGTTTGCGTCGATAAGAATCTGAAGGCATTACGTCCTGCTATCATCTGGTGTGACTCTCGTGCAGTGCCCTATGGCGAGAAAGCTTTCAATGATCTCGGTGCAGACCAGTGTCTGACACACCTGTTGAATTCTCCTGGTAACTTTACTGCCGCCAAGTTGGCTTGGGTGAAGGAGAATGAACCAGAGCTTTACAGTCAGATTTATAAGATCATGCTGCCTGGTGACTATATCGCCATGCGTCTCAGTGGAACTGTGAATACAACGGTCAGCGGACTCTCTGAGGGTATGTTCTGGGACTTCAAGAATAATCAGGTGGCTGACTTCCTGATGAAGTATTATGGCTTCGATTCTTCTTTGATTGCTGACATTGTTCCTACCTTCGCAGAGCAGAGTGTAGTGAGTGCTGAGGCTGCCGCAGAGATGGGACTGAAGGCCGGCACGCCGATTACATATAGAGGTGGTGATCAGCCCAACAATGCCTTGTCACTGAATGTACTGAATCCAGGTGAGATTGCTGCTACGGCAGGTACGTCTGGCGTGGTATATGGTGTACTTGGTGAGGTGAACTATGACAAGCAGAGCCGTGTGAACACCTTTGCTCATGTGAACCATACCGCAGATCAGACGCGTCTTGGTGTGCTGTTGTGTATCAATGGTACAGGTATCCTGAATGCTTGGACTCATCGCAACATCACGCCGGATGTGAGCTATGCTGATATGAACGACTTGGCTGCCAGTGTGCCCATCGGTAGTGAGGGCGTGACTATTGTTCCGTTTGGAAATGGTGCAGAGCGTGTGCTGGTGAATAAGGAAATCGGCTGCTCAATCAACGGTCTGAACTTCAATAAGCACAATAAGGCTCATCTGGTTCGTGCCGCACAAGAGGGTATCGTGTTCTCATTCTGCTATGGTATGGAAATTATGCAGCAGATGGGTATGGACATCAAGAAAATTCATGCAGGAAAGGCCAATATGTTCTTGAGCCCCTTGTTCCGTGATACCTTAGCTGGTGTGAGCGGTGCTACGATTGAGTTGTATGATACGGATGGCTCTGTCGGTGCTGCCAAGGGTGCTGGTATCGGTGCCGGTATCTACAAGGATAACAACGAGGCCTTTGCTACTCTGGATAAGCTGCAGGTGATTGAGCCAGATGCCAAGCATCGCGACGACTACCTGAGTGCTTATGCAGCCTGGAAGGAAACTTTGAAAAAGAATCTGTAAGATGAATCTATAAGAAGAAACCCGCCAATCGGCGGGTTTTCTTTCTTATAAGGTGCTTTGATACCAGTCAAATAATTTCTTGACGCCGTCTTCGATTTCGACATTGTGCGTCCATCCCAGTGAATGGAGTTTTGATACATCGATCAGTTTACGCATGGTACCATCTGGTTTCGTAGCATCGAACTCCACTGTTCCCTCAAACCCGACAGCCTTTACAACCAGTTCTGAAAGTTCCCGGATGGTGAGCTCCTTGCCTGTGCCAACATTGATGTGGCAGTTTCGGATCTCTCCCAATTGGGGAATGGCACCACCACGACCTGCTGAGTGGTTGCGGTCCACAGCACCATCAGTTGAGGCGCCGTAGTGGACGGAAGAATATTTCTCGATACCAATGATATCGCTGAAGTTGACATTCAACAGCACATGGACGGAGGCATCAGCCATGTCCTCACTCCAGAGGAACTCGCGGAGTGGGGTGCCTGTGCCCCATAGTACAACTTTGTTATCATAGATGCCATATTTGCTGAGCATAGCCAAAATATCTTCCTTTGAGGCATTGCCTGTGACGCCTTCCACAGGACGCTTGTTCAGGTCGGTGGCAATCTTGTCCCATGCACCGTCGTGGATGAGTCTTGCCAGATATACTTTGCGCATCATAGCAGGCATGACGTGACTGTTCTCCAGATGGAAATTGTCATTTGGACCATAGAGGTTCGTTGGCATCACGGCTATGTAGTTCGTACCATATTGGAGATTGTAGCTCTCGCACATCTTCAGGCCGGCAATCTTGGCAATGGCGTATTCCTCATTGGTATATTCCAGAGGGGATGTCAGCAGACAATCCTCTTTCATAGGCTGAGGCGCATTCTTCGGATAGATGCAGGTTGAACCAAGAAACAGCAGTTTCTTCACACCATGGGCATAGGCTTCAGAGATAACATTACACTGGATCTTCATGTTCATCATGATGAAGTCGGCACGGTAGAGTGAGTTTGCCATGATACCACCAACAAAGGCTGCTGCCAATACCACTGCGTCAGGTTGTTCTTCATCAAAGAATTTCCTGACTGCCAACTGGTCTGTCAAGTCCAGTTCTTTGTGACTGCGTCCTACCAGATTCGTGTAACCTCTCTGAAGGAGGTTGTTCCAAATTGCGGACCCCACAAGTCCGTGGTGTCCCGCTACATATATCTTTGATGTCTTGTCTAATGCCATTATTTTACGATACCTTTTTCCAAATATTCTGCCAGGTTGGTGCGAACTTTGGCGGCTGCACCTTCAGCGGCTACCTTAGCAATGTCGGACTCTACCATCAGCTTGACAAGCTCTTCAAAACTGGTCTTGTTAGGATTCCAGCCAAGTTTTGCCTTTGCCTTGGTAGGATCACCCCATAAGTTGACAACGTCCGTGGGGCGATAGAAATCTTCGCTTACAGCGACCAAGGTCTTACCAATGAGATTCTCTGGGCCTGCTATACAAATACCCTTTTCGTTGATACCTTCGCCTTCAAACTTCAGTTCAATACCTGCATGCTTAAACGCTAAGTCCGTAAACTCGCGCACACTGTGCTGGACACCGGTAGCAATCACGAAGTCCTCGGGCTTGTCCTGCTGCAATATCAGCCACATACATTCTACATAGTCCTTTGCATAACCCCAGTCACGCAAAGAATCCATATTTCCCAAATACAGACAATCCTGTAATCCCTGAGAAATGCGAGCTGCCGCCAGCGTAATTTTTCTCGTTACAAAGGTCTCACCACGGCGCTCAGACTCATGGTTGAACAAGATACCTGAGCAGCAATACATGTTATAGGCCTCACGATATTCCTTCACAATCCAGAAACCATACTGCTTTGCAACGGCATAAGGACTATATGGGTGGAAGGGGGTGTTCTCATTCTGTGGCACTTCTTCTACCTTGCCATAAAGTTCAGAGGTGGATGCCTGATATATACGACAATTCTCTGTCAGACCTAACTGACGAACAGCCTCCAGAATACGCAGTACACCAACAGCATCGACATCTGCCGTAAACTCAGGAGAGTCGAAGGATACCTGCACATGGCTCTGGGCTGCGAGATTATAAATCTCTGTCGGACGAATCTTGCCAATCACGCCGAGAATACTCATGGAGTCGCCCAGGTCTGCATAATGCAGATGGAAATGGGGCTTTCCCTCCAGATGGGCAATACGTTCACGGAAGTCAACGGATGAACGGCGGATCGTGCCGTGTACTTCATAACCTTTTTCCAACAGGAACTCTGCCAGATAAGAACCGTCCTGACCTGTGATACCTGTGATAAGAGCAACTTTTTGATTCATATTTTGATGTTTAATTGTTTCCTGAGAAGTTTTTAATTCGCTGTTCTTCTGATAACTTGCATATCAGAAGTGTGTCATCGTTCTCTGCAACGATATAGCCGTCGAGTCCTTGGATCACCACTTTCTTCTCTTGCGTGGTATGTACAATACAGTTATGGCTTTCGAAAATGTTGATTTCCTGGCCGATGCAGACATTGCCATAGAGATCCTTCTTGCTTTGCTCATGCAGAGATCCCCAGGTGCCAAGGTCACTCCAACCGAAGTCCGCAGGACAGACAAAGATCTCCTCGGCCTTCTCCATAATGGCATAGTCAACAGAAATATTCTCACATTCAGGGAAGAGGCGGTTGATCTCTTCCTGCTCTTTCTCCGTGCCATAGACGGGATGCAGTGACTCAAAGAGTCGTGCCATCGTAGGCTGATAAACGCGGAAGGCATTCACGATGGTGCTGACATTCCAGATGAAGATACCTGCGTTCCAGAAATAATAGTTTTTCTTGATATATTCCTTGGCTGTTTCCAGATTCGGCTTTTCATGGAAGGAATCTACTCGGTAGATCTCCTTGTTGCGAAGAGAACTGATACTCAAGTCTGCCTGGATGTAGCCGTAGCCAGTCTCCGGACGGTTCGGCTTCATGCCGAGGGTGACAATCGCATCCGTCTCACCGGTAAATATCATACACTCTTTGATGACGCGCTGGAATTCGGCAGTGTCGGTGACAATGTGATCACTCGGCGTGACAACGATGTTCGCTTTGGGATCCTTCGACTTGATGCGCCAACTGACATATGCAATACATGGTGCCGTGTTGCGGCGACATGGCTCACAGAGGATATTACCCTCCGGCATGTCAGGCAACTGTTCCTTGACAATATCTGCATAATGCTGATTGGTTACAACCCAGATATTTTCGGGCTTGATCAGATTGCCGAATCTCTCTACAGTTAACTGGAGTAATGATTTGCCGACACCCAGGACATCAATGAACTGCTTGGGACGGTCTGCTGTACTCATCGGCCAAAAGCGGCTTCCGACACCGCCTGCCATGATTACCAGATGATTATTTGTCTTTGCCATAACTAGAAAAGTGCTTGTAATGAACTGCAAAAATACACATTATTTATATAAAAAAAGAATTTTTGGCGGAAAAATCCCATTTTTATGCGTCTTTCTTGCTTTTTTTCTTCATCCAAGCCTTAATTCCGAAATAGATGACTGCTATCAAGAGTAGGCCGAGAATGGCAATTTTAATGTACTCTGCATATTCACTGATCTTATCGTTCAACTGATCCTCGGGCACAATCGCATGCAGATACCAGCCTAAGAGTGCCAGGACACTATGCCAGCCACCGGCACCGATGGTGGTGAAGAGAATGAACTTACCATAGTGCATCCGAGCCAGTCCGGCAGGGATGGAGATCAGGTGGCGGATCACAGGTACAAAACGTCCTGTGAGTGTTGCTGCAACGCCATGATCGTCAAAGTATTTCTCACTTCTCTCAACCTTTTCCTGGTTCAAAAGACACATCTTTCCCCATTTGCTGTTGGCAAACTTATAGACCACAGGACGGCCTACATAAAGTGCCACGAAATAGTTGATACTGGCACCGACGTCAGCCCCGATGGTAGCAAACAGGACAACCAGGAATACGTTTAGGGAGCCACTGGCGGCATGATAGGCTGCAGGGGTTACGACAAATTCGGATGGTACGGGCACCACCGTACTTTCCAACAGCATCAGTACAAAGATTGTGGGATACCAACCGAGACTGTTTAATATGTTTGTAATCAGATTCATATACTATCAATTGTTTAATTTGTTTACCATATGCTCGTAATACTCCTCAGGTGCCATGTCCTCAGGGAAATAACTACTCAAAACCGTTCTGGCTTCTTTGGGATTACGCTCGACAGCCTTTTTTAGATAGTACAGGAACTCATCCTGTTTGTTCATGTCTAAACAGCAAACTGCCATGTAGGAATAACCTTCTTTCCAGTCTTCATCAACATGTCTGAAGAAGTTCTTCAGGAGTATGTATGACGAACGGACATAGTGATTGTCATAGAGTGACACAATAATCCTTAACATGGTCCTGGGCGCATCTTTCGTATATTGAAGGGCGTGCCTGAAAGTCTGTTCTGCCTCTTCCAACCGACCGTTTGCCAGAAGAATATGTCCTCTGACGATCTCCATGTTTGTCTGGTCACAATCCAGTTCCTTCGTCTTGTCGATATAGTATAAGGCCGTCTCTAATTTCTTCTGCTCACTATACGCATATGCCAGTTCCTGATAGATATCTGGCAAATAGACCGAATTAGAATCAGATTCTTGCTCTGCCTTCTCAAGGATGGCGATGGCTTCCTCGTATCGCCCCAGGTTAATCAGACACGTACCTTGGTGCAGATAGCCGAACTCATCATGGGGCATCAGTTCCGAATATCTCTTGAAATAGGAGAGGGCCGCCTCGTAGTTCGTCAGATTATACAGACCGTTAGCCTTGTAAAGGACCGATTCCGCATCATGCGGGTCAATGGCAATGGCATATTCGCTACTGGTAATGGCGGCATGATAGTCCTCATTCATAAACTGGGCACTGGCCAGCGCATTCCAATAAGAAGTAGAATAAGGATCATGGTCTATCAGTTCATTGAAGATTCGTTCGCTATCCTTGTATTTCCCTAATCCGAACAGCGTGCGGGCCATCAGTTCCTTGAAGTCGTCGGAGTCGTCACCTTGTGAACGGGCAATCCATTCAAAGGCTTTATCAAAGACGGCATAGTCGGAATAGATACTTGCAACGTCATAGACATAATCCATCTGCTCGTCAGGCAGGACCTCCAAATATTTCTCCCTGAAAAGCTCGTCGGCTTCTTCGATCTTCTCCTGACGGATCAATAGCTCTCCCTTGAAGTAGAGTGCCTCCTGGCTATCAACGGCCTCGATACGTTCTGCATAGGATTGAGCCGTATCGTAGTCCTGACGGTTCAGGGCCTCACGAGCCCTGTAGAGTAGGGGACCGACTGCCTCGGGATTATACTCTAAAGCCTGACTGATGACGGCTTCTGCTTCTTCGGCGCGTCCGTTCAGTTGGTAGTAATCAGCAATGTCGGCCAAGTCATCGGCATCCATATAGACGGGATGCCCTGACTTGGCAGACTCTTCATACTTCTTTAGGATTTTCTGAAAGCCTTTACTCTCAAAATATGCCTGGTCGTCTGTCATGCTTTATTTGCCTTCGCCCAAGTATCTTTCAGTCCAACCGTCTTGTTGAAGATCGGATGCTCTGCTGTCGATTCGGTGTCGGGCGTGAAGTAGCCGATACGCTGGAACTGCAGATAGGTGAGCGGCTTCATGGCGGCAGCAAACGGTTCGATGTAGCAGTCGCTCAGGATACTGAGGGAATCAGGGTTGATCATCTGCTTCATGGCAGTTACAGGATCACAGTTCTGCTGCTCACGGATCTCTGCCAACGTGTCACGGGGATTCTCTACCTTCCACAGACGGTCATAGAGACGAACCTCAGCCTTGACGGCATCATGGCAACTCACCCAGTGAAGGGTCTTGCCCTTGATCTTACGGTTAGAACCAGGCATACCACTACGTGACTCCGGGTCATAGGTGCAGTAGATAGTGGTTACATTACCATTTTCATCCTCATCACAGGGATGTGTCTCGTCGCACTTGATGATATAGGCGTTCTTCAGACGAACCTCCTTGCCTGGAGCCAGACGCATGAACTTCTTATCAGCTTCCTTCATGAAGTCATCGCGCTCAATCCAGAGTTCACGGCTGAACTCCACCTCGTGGGTACCGTCGGCTTCGTTCTCAGGATTATTGACGGCTGTCAGATGCTCAATCTGATCCTCGGGATAGTTGGTGAGCACCACCTTGACGGGATTCAGTACCGCACTGACACGGATAGAACGACTGTTCAGATCATCGCGAACGGCACTCTCCAACAAAGCCATGTCATTGAGGGCGTCGATCTTCGTATAGCCGATCTTGTCGATGAACTTGATGATACTCTCAGGGCTGTAGCCACGACGGCGGAAACCGCAGATCGTCGGCATACGGGGGTCATCCCAACCGTTCACCAACTTATCGTTTACTAATGCCAGCAGGTTACGCTTTGACATCAGGGTGTAGTTCAGATTCAGTTTGTTGAACTCGGTCTGGCGCGGGCGGTTGTCCTCGATATTATCTGTCTCTCCCTTCCATTCCTTCATCCAAGTCACGAACAGATCATAGAGGGGACGGTGCTCCACGAACTCCAGGGTACACCAAGAGTGGGTGACACCCTCCAAATAGTCACTCTGACCATGGGTGAAGTCGTACATGGGGTAGGCATTCCACTTGTTGCCAGTACGGATATGGGGGATGTTCAGCACACGGTAGATCAGCGGATCACGGAAGAGCATGTTGGGATGTGCCATGTCGATCTTGGCACGGAGTACGAGGGTACCAGGCTCACATTTGCCGCTGTTCATGAAGTCGAAGAGTTTCAGGTTCTCCTCGACAGGACGGTCACGGAAAGGACTGTTGGTACCAGGACTGGTTGTCGTGCCTTTCTGCTGGGCAATGACCTCCGAACTCTGCTCATCCACATAAGCCCTGCCTTGTTTGATCAGCCACACGGCAAAATCCCAGAGTTCCTGGAAATAGTCGCTGGCATAATAGACGTTAGCCCACTGGAATCCCAGCCACTTGATGTCATTTTCGATGCTCTCGATATACTCTGTATCTTCCTTGATGGGGTTGGTATCGTCGAAACGGAGGTTACAGATACCACCGTATTTCTTGGCCAGACCGAAGTCGATGGCAATGGCCTTGGCATGTCCGATGTGCAGGTAGCCATTGGGCTCTGGTGGGAAGCGGGTCTGCATTCTGCCGCCGTTCTTACCTTCTGCCAGGTCATTGATGACTTTCTGCTCAATGAAGCTAACGCTCTTTTTTTCCTCGCTTTCGTTCTTAATAATCTCTTCCATATATCTTTTACCTTTTTACTTTTTTACCTTTTTACCTTTATTTGATTCCACGTTCGTTAAGTGCCTTGGCATATCGGGCTGCATTTTTCAGATGCTCCTGATAGGTCGTGGCGAAATTGTGCGTACCCGAGAAGTCTTCCTTGGCACACATATAGAGATAAGGATGATCCACTCTGTTCAACACGGCATCGATACCGGCTATCGAGGCAACCTTGATGGGGCCTGGGGGCAGTCCGGTATTCTTGTAGGTGTTGTACGGACTGTCGAACACCAGCATATCGTGATAGATGCGCTTCAGGGCAAAGTTCTGTAAGGCGAACTTCACGGTAGGATCTGCCTGTAATGGCATACCAGTCTTCAGACGGTTCAGATACATACCGGCAATCATAGGCTTTTCTGAATTGTTAGCAGTTTCCTCGTCGATGATACTAGCCACGGTGCAGACCTCATTAGGGGTAAGTCCCAGGGCCTGAGCCTTGGTAGTACGTTCTCCTTCCCAGAAACGGTCATGCTCCTTCTTCATGCGCTTCATGAGGTTCTCTATCGTGATATCCCAATACACCTCATAGGTGTTGGGCACGAACAGACAGGCGATGGTGGCTGTGTCGTAGCCTTGCTGGGCACAGAAAGAGGAGTCGCGCAACAGAATGGCCACAACGGTACTGTCGAGCATGAGTTTTCTCGAGAGGGCACCAGCCAGTCTGTCTGTCGTACGGCTCTCAGGGATGGTCAGTCTGATCGGCTCCTGACGGCCGTTCTTGATATGCCTGAATAGCGTGATGATATTCTCATTGGCTGGGATGGCATATCTTCCCGTCCTGATGTTGTCGCCATAGCCCGTCATCCTTGCCAGGGTGCTGAAGGCAGTCAGGGTGCCAGCGTTGCCATAGGGCTTCAGCTTGACATAGACAGAGTCTGTGGTGTCATCCTGATCAATATAGATATACTGCGTATCCTCGCATGTTGAGAAACTTGCGAAGAAGCAATAGTATATGATTCCCAGCAGACAGAGCAGGCATAAAACTGCCCCCGCCAGGTAGGAATTTGAATGGACCTTTTTCATATTACTTCGTCATTGATCTATAAATCGTGTGCAAAGTTACAACATTTTGTGCTTATTTTCTTCGGTTACTCGAAAAATTTTTCTACCTTTGCATCAAATTGCTAAAAATATGAAACTGAGATTCTCCATACAATACGGTACACAATGGGGTGAAAACCTACATGTGGTCATTCATTTCATCAGTACCGACGGCACCATCAAACGCAATAATCTGCTGATGACCACCGACGACGGCTCCTATTGGTCACTGGAGACAGCAGCCCTGGCTTCTGCCCAGCATCCGATAGCCTCCTTCACCTATTATTATCAGGTGGAGGATGGAGACGGACAGGTGATTCGTCGGGAGTGGACACAGGTGCCCCGTTCTTATCCCTTTGATGCTTCCAAGAGTTACATCTTCCCCGATCAGTGGCGTGATATCCCCCTGCAGCACCATCTCTATTCCCGTGCCTGTCGGATCACGAACCACATGGCGGTTGATGAGCAGGTGCAACCCATCCGGATGCCGCTCTATCGGAAAACACTGCTCTTCCGTGTGTCTGCCCCCCAACTAGCCAAAGGACAGTCGGTTGCGATTATCGGCAGTCATCCCACGTTAGGCGACTGGAATCCCACCCGTTATCTGCGGATGGAATACCTGGGCCAGTGTGAGTGGATGCTCTCGGCGAATGTTGATGCCATCCTGTTGCCGTTGGAATATAAATATGTGATTATCGACGACCAGACCAATGAACTGGTGACCTGGGAGGAAGGCGACAACCGTCGGGTGGAACTGAATGTCGGACTCTCTACCCCTGACTCTCAACTCAGGGATGGTTCCGTGATGGTGCTTTATGGTGAGAGTCTCCGTGTGAAGGAACGTACGTGGCGGGCTGCCGGTGTGGTGGTGCCCGTGTTCTCTTTGCGTAGCACCCATTCCTTTGGTGTGGGTGACTTCGGTGATCTGCGGCGTTTCGTCGACTGGGCAGAAGCCACCGGCATGAAGGTCATCCAACTGTTGCCTGTCAACGATACAACGGCTTCCCGAAACTGGTGCGACTCTTATCCCTATAACATCGTATCCGCCTTTGCGCTCCATCCGCATTACCTCGATGTTGAAGCTTTGGGTGGCTTAAAGAACAAGTCGAAGATGACGGCGTATCATCGTCAGCAGCAGGAACTTAATGCACTTCCTTATAGTGACTATGAATTGGTGGATCGTGTTAAGGCGGCCTATGTCCGTGATGTCTTTGAAGAGCGTGGCCGACAGACGCTCGACTCTAAGGAATACAAGACCTGGTATCAGCAAAACGAGTCGTGGCTCGTGCCTTATGCCAAGTGGTTGGGCGGTCAGGATGAGGCAGAACTGATCTACTATATCCAGTATCAGTTGCATGTGCAGTTGTTGGCTGCTGCCAATTATGCCCGCTCCAAGGGTATCATCCTGAAGGGCGATGTGCCCATCGGTGTGAACCGTGACAGTGTGGAAACGGCTACCCATCCCGAACTCTTCAATCTGGACTGCTCTACGGGGGCACCGCCTGATGCCTTCTCACTAAATGGACAGAACTGGGGCTTCCCCACCTACAACTGGCAGGAGGAACAGCCAGGCAGGAAAAAGCGTCATCAAGTCTCCCTCTCCGACTGGTTCCAACAGCGCATGAAGTGGATGGAGCAGTATTTCGACGCTTTCCGCATCGATCATGTCTTAGGCTTCTTCCGTATCTGGGAGATCCCCCAGGATGCGGTCTTCGGCATCATGGGCCATTTCTCTCCGGCTATGCCCTTTGCGGTAAACGAGATCGAATACTTCGGACTGCCGTTCCGTCGTGACCTCTTTACGCGGCCTTTCATCAACGACCGTGTGCTGGAACGCCTCTTTGGTGTTCATGCCCAGTATGTGCGTGACAACTTCCTCGTGCCTCTAGCCTACGGACTCTATGGGCTCCGTGAGGAATACAATACCCAGCGGAAGGTGCAGGCCCGTTTCGAGGGACGCAACGATGAGAACAGCCTCTGGATCCGTGATGGCCTCTACCGACTCATCAGCGATGTGCTGTTTGTGGAGGATCCCCGACAGCCGGAGATGTACCACCCCCGTATCGGAGCCTGGCAGGAACCCGTCTATGAGGCGCTGACTGCCGAGGAGAAGGATGCTTATATGCGACTCTACAACAACTTCTTCTACCAGCGTCATAACTTCTTCTGGGGACAGAATGCCGTCCACCGTCTCAAGGCTACCGTCTGTCAGACGCAGATGCTCTGTTGTGCCGAGGATCTGGGCATGTTGCCCGATTGTGTCTCTCATGTGCTGGATCACTTGCGTATCCTGACGCTCGAGATACAGTCCATGCCCAAGCAGAATGGCTTTGAGTTCTCGCATCTGGATGGCAATCCTTACCGCAGTGTGGCTACGTTCTCTACCCATGATATGCCGCCGCTCCGTCTGTGGTGGGAGGAGAGTCCTGAACGCACCCAGCGTTATTATGCCACGATGCTCCAGAAACAGGGTAGGGCACCCGAACATCTGCCTGCCCATCTGGCTGAGGAGATCATCGCCCGCCACCTCTATTGTCCGTCCATGCTCTGTCTCCTGTCCCTGCAGGATTGGTTGGCGATGGATAGCGAACTGCGCTCCAAGCATGTGCGTGAAGAGCGTATCAATGTGCCCAGCGACTCCTATAACCGTTGGAAGTACCGTATGCACATCACCATCGAGGAGCTGTTGCAGGCCAATAAGTATAATAATAAGGTAAAGACCATGATTACCCGGTCGAAGAGATAGTGGATAGTTTATAGTTATGATTACCTATAACACCTTCATTTTCGACCTCGACGGTACGCTGCTTGATACCTTAGGCGATCTGGCAGCCTCCACCAATTATGCTCTCCGCAGTTGTGGTATGCCCGAACATTCCGTCGAGGATGTACGCCGTTTCGTGGGAAATGGTGTCCGTCTGTTGATGGAGCGTGCCGTACCCGATGGGGCAGCCAATCCCCGTTTCGATGAGGCTTTCGCCACCTTCCGTCAGCATTATATGGCACATTCCCTCGATACCACCCGGCCCTATGACGGGATCCCTGAGATGCTGACTACCCTCAAGGCCAAAGGCTGTCGGATGGCGGTGGTTAGCAATAAGTTCTATGCAGCCACCCAGGAACTCTGTCGTCATTTCTTTGCCGACACCATCGATGTAGCCATTGGTGAGCATGAGGCAGAGGGTATCCGTAAGAAACCAGCCCCCGATACCGTCTTCGAGGCCCTTCGCCAGTTAGGGGTGGGGAAGGAAGGCGCCGTATATGTGGGGGATAGCGATGTGGATATCCAGACGGCCAGGAATAGTGGCCTGCCTTGTATCAGTGTGCTCTGGGGCTTCCGCGATCGCGACTTCCTACAAAAAAATGGAGCAGAGACCTTCATCTCCGCTCCATCAGAACTCTTATCTCTTTAATTAAAGACTCTGCAGCCTGGCAATATACTTGCCGAGGATGTCAAACTCCAGATTCACCACTGTTCCCACTTTGATATCACAGAAATTCGTGTGCTCAAAGGTATAGGGGATAATCGCCACCTGGAAAGTGTTGGAGGTGGGGTTGCAGACGGTGAGAGAGACACCGTTCACCGTCACGCTGCCCTTATCCACGGTGAAATAGCCCTTCTTCGCCATCTCCCTGTTCTCCGGATATTCAAACGTGAAGTAGGTGCTGCCGTCGGCATCTGCCATTGCGATACAGGTGGCCGTCTCGTCCACATGGCCCTGAACGATATGACCGTCCAGACGACCGTTCATCAGCATCGAGCGCTCCACATTCACCTTGTCACCCACCTTCAGCAGTCCGAGGTTCGTACGGTCGAGCGTCTCCTTCATCGCCGTGACGGTATAGGTGCCGTCCTTGATCTCTACCACGGTGAGACACACGCCGTTATGAGCCACGCTCTGGTCGATGCTCAGTTCGTCAACGAACGAACACTTCAGGGTGAAATCAATATTCTCGCGGTCTTTTTTAATCGCTACAACGGTAGCAAACTCTTCAATAATACCAGAAAACATATATGTCTAATCTTAAATTAAAAAACCGGGTACGTGCCGATGATTTGGTGAAAACTCCTGTTTCACACGATATGAGTGCTCCCTGCTGTTGTAATCCACCGGCATTACTGCTCTCCCTCTGAGGGATGGACTGTGGCCCGCCATTGGCAAGGGAAACGGTCTCAATGA
>JAEEGJ010015833.1_pt1 | contig 17479 bp, 17 predicted proteins | sample 8958761 | NCBI WGS metagenome assembly JAEEGJ01 (sample SAMN16246546, study PRJNA631951) | gut metagenome | biome: gut microbiome; feature: rumen; material: RS-attached | host: Bos | place: Iran: Karaj | collected 2018-10 | reverse complement strand
GAATTCCCATAATTCAATTTCGTTTTACGATCTACAAAGTAAACAATTATTTAGCCAAATGCTACATTTTCTTCCTTGGGGTATTCATTGGAAAATGTGCAATCGTCCTTTATCATTTCACTGTCATGGGCGTAAAAATATATTATTCATGTACCACATCAAAACTCACCCATGTAATACCATTCATTGATGTTTTATCAGCCACTCCTGAAATCTCTATTCCTGTCGTATTGGATAAGCCTGTAGGCAGTGTCAGATACCAATTATTTGATATTATAGAAGATGTTTTCAACACCTCCATTAATTCAGATTCATAATCTTGGAATTCTATCGGTTGCGATATGTTGACCTCTGTCAAAGCACTGTTCTTCCAATAAGTTTCCTGTTTTTCTACCCGTGCTGTTGCGCCAAGAACTTCTAACAATGGAGTCAACAGCTTTTTTACTGTTGATTCCTTGGTTGAATTCACAAACACTCGCCAATTTACTATACTTTTCATTTTCTTTCAAATTAATACTCCGTTATCAATTCTCCCAATTTTCTAATTCTTTGGGGCGGCCCGAGAAAAAGGATTCGTTCTTTTCACAGATGAGATTAGTAGAATCATTCTTGAGATAGATCAAGAAATGATACTGATTACTAAAATAATCTTTTTTGAATGCGACTTCATACTTCCCACTAAATGGATGCCCAGGAACAAGAATTTGGATTGAATCAGGCTGACAACTAATAATCTGCCAAGATCCAACACAATCCAGTTCTCGAGCCGTAACTGTTTCATTGTTTGTGGTATCGTTAGTGGTTGTGTCGTTCTTAATCATGATCAAAGGCAAACTAATTCTTTCACCTTCTATGTTGATGGGTTGAAGAACCAAAGGAAAAGAATAATAAGAACTCCTTTCCATCGAACTATTTTGCCAATCTACATTTAAGTAGCCCTGCATCTTGTTATACAATCGCTGTTCCTGTCGGTGATTATTACCCATCAACAACAATACAACTATAGCAGCGATAACAAAAATGAGAATAACGACTTTTTTCATTTTTTCTTTAACAATTTACTTGAGTGCAAAGGTAGCGAAAAGTTCGCTAATCACAATTTACTGTTACAGAACCATTCTCTAAGGCTTTTTATGCGGTCGTAAAATTCAGATGCTGAGCTATCTGCCTCCAAAATAGGCATTTGAACATCAAAAAGCTTTATGATGTAATATCTTTTAAAATACCATCTTGTTATCTTGCCATTCTCTATTATTGAAACGCACATAGTGCCGAATTGATTGCTATTCAAGAGTGAATCAGATGAAAGCACTTTTTGGGGATATTCTTCTATTGTCTTTTTGATTTCATCATAGCAATTCTTGTTTATTTTATATGAAAAAACAGGACCCATTATCGAATCCCTCCATCTGAGGCCATAATAAAAAACCTTATTGGTTGAATTGGTACCAGGAACCGTATAACTACCTAAATCACGATATGAAATCTGAGTTGCCCAAACTGGCTTATCTTGAATTCCAATATGGGAATAGATTATTTTGTCTATTGCATTTGTCAATTCCTCAGAATAACAAATGTTGAGCAATAGAAATGACAGTATTACCAACAAAATTCTACGCATGAAATACATTGCATATTAAATTAACAAGTTCTGTTGCAAAGGTAGTGATTATTTAGCTTTTTGTTGCTTTTCACAACACTCGATTATACTTTTTTTCATCTTATCCTGCTTACTTCCAGTTTCATAGCTCCAATCTTTCACCATTTGGATCAACGGCTTTTCTGGAATATCTTGTTTTACCCCATTAATATATACTTCTGATTTGTGATTACCAGTAATGTCGGCATTTTTCTCAACAACCAAATAATAAGCAACATCTACTGCCTCCAGTAAAATGGCCTCCTCTAATATTGAGATTCCATTTAATTTGAAATTAACATCAATATTGCCCTTTTCTACTAGTGGTTTTACATATTGTAGACAAGTAATCGCATCAAATATAGGATTGCGGTATAAGCTATCCTCTTTATTAAATGTTACCAGTTTCGCATCAGCACCTGCTTTTAGCAATGTGTTCAAATACCGATCGTCATATCCTTTATTGGCAACATAACTAGCCGCCAAAATAAGAGGTGTCGAGCCATCTCTTTCAGAAACGAAATTAGGATTGGCTCCATTATTCAATAAAGCCTTAAATGATTTATATTTCCCGTTAAAAATAGCCCACATCAAAAGGCTGCATCCAAAATTCGAATCTGGAAAATCAATATCGATTTTTGGATGCTCATGAATGTATTCTTCTATTTTTGCACTATCATCTTCAGCAACACATAAAGCCAATTCATATACATCTGTTCCTTTATAAACACCAAGATCATGAAAGTCACGAGACTTCTGATTGATATTGCAATTAGAACAAATAACACACAAGATTGACAAGATGATTGTATATATTTTTGTCATATCGAACCTGATTGAAAACCTTACTAATACATTTTTTCTTTCAAATCAAAGTTAGAATAACTGTGGTGAAATGGCGGAGACAATAACAGATTACCTCAAAAAATAGACGATAATAGCAACAATAATTATAAGAAAAATACAACCATAACTTCGGTTAGCCATTTCATTTGTGAATATGTCCATTTCGTCATCTTTTTTGATTTTACCCTCTTTTACCGGGTCTAGTAACTCTTTAAAGAGCACATCTTTCCTTTTAATAAATCGTAAATATACGAATCTAATAAAAGTACCAAGATATAATATGAGTAGATTCCGGGATAAAAACATAGACATTAAGACTATATTTAGTATTGACTACAAATTGATTCTCGCAAAGGTAGCGATTTGTTCTCACTAAACACTCATATTTTTTATTTTTCGGTGATTTAAAAACTCTTTGATGCAAAGAAAATCAAACCGCGTATTGCTTGAATAGACGACGATTTAAACTCTATTCATACTTTGCTATAAAGCCTTTGATGCCGAAGAGCAGGTCTTCGTCATTAATTTTCATCGCAAGATAGGCTTCATCTGCTTTGAGCATCTCTAAAAGTGTCTGCGTTTGGATGGTATGCTTGTCCCAATAATCCTCGGGAACACTCAATAAAGCTTGAAGAAGGTCACCATCATAAAAATCACCTGAAGCCAATATATTATCGTCAAGTACATATAATGAAAGTGGAACCATTTGTTCAAGTGCAGTCTTTTGACCTATGAGAAAACGCACATCCTCAACTGTGAAGTTTGACAATTTGGTTTGATACAACTCAAACATATGTCTAACGGGATAAGATGCGTCAACTCTTGGCTCTTCATCCTGCCACTTTTCATTAATCAGTTGGGAAAGTGTTCGTCCCATAATACGCTTCAATTCAGACGGGACATTCTTCAGATGTGCAGAAATAGGGTTAGAAAGCGGACTCTCATCTGTGGAAACAACATTACTTGCGTCCTCCTGTTGATATCGTGGACGCTTTTTAATACCCCAAATGGCATCAAACTTTTTCTGTAATCTTTGCTTCTTGTTCATATCACAATCTATCAATGGCTTAAGATGATGTTGATAATCGTGTTCACATCTGCGATATTAACCTCATGGTCGCCATTCACATCAGCTTTTGTGTGATCACCATTACCGCCCAAGATGATGTTGATGACAGCATTGATGTCGGCAATGTTAACTTCGCCATCACCGTTCACGTCACCTTGAAGTGTATTGACTTTCAACGTTAAATAGCCAGGATTACTTGGACCGCCGTCAATATGGGCAAAGGCGAGGTCCACATGATTCTCATCATAGGATGTACCTTGGCCACCAACAAGATTAGCGCAGCCATAAAACATTTTGCTGGATTCATGCACGGCATCTGTACACCATCTACTGCCAGCATATATTGTTTCCAGATTATTGCAGCCATTGAACATGTTATTCATAGCCTTCACGTTCTTGGTATTGAAACCACTCAAGTCAAGTGATGTCAATGACACGCAACCCGAGAACATGCCTCCCATACCTGTCACTTTCTCGGTGTTGAAGCCACTCAAGTCAAGGGTTGTCAAAGATACGCAGTCAGCAAATATACCTCCCATATCTGTTACATTCTCGGTGTTGAAACCGCTCAAGTCAAGGGATGTCAATAATCTGCAGTTCCAAAACATCATTTGCATGTCTGTAACATTCGATGTGTTAAAACCGCTTAAGTCAATCGATTCCAAAGAATTGCAAAAACGAAACATGGACCACATGCTTATCACATTCTCGGTATTGAAGCCACTCAGGTCTATCGATTGCAATGACTCGCAGCCTGAGAATATGCCACTCATGTCTGTCACATTTTCAGTGTTGAAGCCACTCAGGTCAAGCGATGTCAAAGAAGCGCAGCCAAAGAACATATTGATCATGTCTGTCACATTTTCAGTGTTGAAGCTGCTCAAGTCAAGCGACCCTAAAGAATAGCATCCTTGGAACAACCCTTCCATGTTCGTCACGTTCTCGGTATTGAATCCATTCAAGTTAAGGGATGTCAACGAGAAGCATTCGAAGAACATGCCTACCATGTCTGTGACGTTCTCTGTGTTAAAGCGACTCAAGTCAAGTTTTCTCAAAGACGCGCACTCTTCGAACATGCCATACATATTTGTCACATTCTTGGTATTGAAGCCTCTCAAATCAAGGGATGTCAATGATTCACAATAAGAGAACATGAATTTCATATTTGTCACATTCTCTGTGTTGAAGCTGCTCAAGTCAAGCGATTCCAAAGAATAGCATCCTTCGAACATCCCTGCCATGTCTGTTACGTTCTCGGTGTTGAAATTGCTCAAGTCAAGTGATTCCAATGAACTGCATCCTTCGAACATGCCTCCCATGTTTGTTACATTCTCTGTGTTGAAGCCACTCAAATCAAGCGATTCCAAAAAACTGCATCCTTCGAACATGCAATCCATGTCTGTCACCGAACTGGTATTTAAATATGCAATTCCATCAATAGATGTAAGCTCCCACATGTAGCTAAACCAACGGCTCGTGGAAGAGGGACGGACGGCAGCAAATGAGGGGTCGAACACCACCCGGGAAATATCTTCACTGTTCTCGAGCCAACTGTGATTATTGTCTAGGTCGTATGTTGTCCCCGTGCGGGTTGTCCGCAGTTCATCGTAGAAGAACGTCAGCGTACTGTCGGCCTCAGTAAATACGGCATAAGCCTCTTGGGCCACAGCACCGATTGAACACATGAGGCACGCTATAAAAGCAATCGCTTTACAAAGAAAAACATTTTTCATATCTATTAGCTTATGGTGTATCTTAACTACTGATGCACAAGGTCATCTGTTAATTATCGGCAAAGGTAGCGATTATTTCGCTTGTAACTTCTTTATAATAACACTTTTAACCAGTTCCCTGTTATCTTCAAGATAATCTAATATTCCACAAGGGAACTTGCAATCATCATCAAAAACGTCAAACTGCATTCCTAAATCACGTGCAGGTGCTATATAATTGGACTCATAAAAAAGAATGAAAGCTAAATCTCCTTTTCTAAGATTTACCTTTTTGGAACAAATATTTTGTGCCAAGTCAGTAGTATCTGAAATACTTTCGGCCACATTCATCAATATTCTACCATCTATTTTTCTATCCTTGAAGGCTTTGTAATCATCATTCTGTATGAAACAATTATCAAGACAGTTCCAGATGATGTTGAATTGTCCGTATCTGATATTAATCAGTGAGTCATTCATAACCATTTCATTATCCGCTTGAGAAATAGACACATCTTTAACTTCCTTTTGTTCCTTCCCTGAACAAGAAGACAACAAGCAAAAAAATACTAAAGAAATTGCTAGGAATTGATGTAATCTGAGATTTTCCATAATTCAATATTATTATTGCTAACCGCAAAGGTAGCGAAAACTACGCTTAAACACACTATTTTCTTTTATTTTTTGGTGATTCATTGTTCATGAGGCGCTGGTACTCGTCCTGACTTTTATAATTTTGGAAAAGTTGTTCAGCCGATTAGACCTTGAAAAGACGGCAGTCGAAAGGGCGTAGATTCTACAGCACGCGAAAAGTACCTTTATCCTCGTCTTCGAGAGGCACGAGAATCACTCGCTGAAGGCGTCAAATATTTCGTCGGGTGTGAACACCAGCACAAACGGGGTGTCCATGTGTTCCTCGTCACACATTCTTAACTCTACATCATAGCCGACATGGGCGGCAGTGAGAAGGATGTAATGCATGATGTAATTATCATCACTATCGTATTGTTTATAGGTAACCAAAAACAAATGTTTGGCAGCCTCTATTTCTGCTTCGTCTATCAAGTTCGCTCTTGCATAATCATTACTGACTTGAGAGAATACGACCTTCTTGGACACCTCTTCGATCCAGGCATGGTCTGTTGTGTTGCCCGACTCAGCAATGCTCATGTCTATCAAACGCGTAAGCACCACTAGCGTTTCAACCGTCGGGACCGTGTCGAGTATTTCATACAAATCGTCGAGTCCATAGTCAAGTGGATCAATACCTTCAACGACATCTCCCTCGATGGGCGGTTGCGCCGGTTGATAATTGTGCAGGGCCTCGGCCACCTGTTCAGGTGAGAAAGATGCGACGGTGAGAGAGCCTCTATCACCGAAATTCATCCTTATCTCAACATTGCGCCCGGTTTTCGCTGCCAAATCCAAGATGTTGAATTTCCCGATATAATCTGTGACCATATCCTCTAACATCGTCGCCCTTAGCATTTCTAGGTACTCGGGCGTGAAGATATCGGGAGTTTCGCCGAGCAGTTCGCCATTAATCTCCTCGACAACAGCGTTGGTGGCATCATCAATGAAGACCCTGCTGTAGCCACCTCCACCTTTCAGGAACTCGTCCAGCGTCGAGACCAGAACGGCCAACTTCTCATCGTCAGTCTTGTCGGCCAACATCGCCATGACTTCGTCCATCATCTGAGGTGGGCAGGCGGGAAGCACGGCGGCCCGTGCCGTGATCAGCATCAGTGCAGCAAAGGCAGAGAGCACAAATGTCAATATTATTTTCATCGTCAGTCTATCGTTTAGAATGTCAAAAAAGATGTCATATCATTAAAAACACAAAGGTAGCAAAAATCTTTGCTAAACACTTCTTGCTCTCTTATTTTTCGGTGATTTGGATTAATCGTTTACATAAGGCCAAAGTCTATCACTTATTACAAAGCAATATTTAGATGAATAAAGCCATTCAGCTTCTTTAATAATGTCTTCATTAACATCGTCATCTTCGATAAGAGAATACATATTCTCAATCTTATCAATAAACTTAATTCTAAAGTTTTTTTCATTCAAGCCAATTTCTAAAAGATCAAGAGCTTCGTTGATTGTAGCAGATTGAATAATAACATTTGCCCATGCTCCAATGTATTTGGGCAAAACTTCATTATGGTCACTGCAATCAATGAGATCCATAAAATTGTAGCCCGAATCTGCCTCAATATCTACAGAGGCACCCCACATTTGTATGAATTTTTCCTTTGTATTCATTTTGTTATATTTTCTCTCATTCTTCATAAGGCGCTGGTACTAGTTACATTTGGGATTAAGTATGTCCGTTAATGCTTAAGATAACAAACCAAAAATAAGAACAAATTATGGATAATAAAGTTTTTGGGGCAATGCAAATAGTCCAATATTCCCCATTATTATATCTTGACAGTCTGTGTGATCATCGATTGCATCCAACCATGCTTGTTGCAAATCTGATAATCTGCCGCCTTTGTTCTCTCGAGTTTTACTTTCTTCGATAAGCAATTCTCTTATCGAGTCATTATTCGAATGAGAATCAAACCATGGTATCACAAATTCCTCAATAGCTTTTGCAACATTCCCGAAGCTTATTTTTGCAATACTTTGATTAGCGAAATCCCACCATATATCCTTTTTACACAATAACACTCCTATTCGTTCGCAAAAATCAAGACTAGAGAAGTTATGAGGAACATATAATGGAGTCATGGCATAGTTAACGGTAAAAGTTTTTGATCCATGAGTTTCCTTTTGTAACTCGATAAATTCTAACACGTCTACTTGATTTCTTCTAACATAAGCATTTGTTGAATACTTTATAAAACCTTTTGATTTAAGAAGGGTGTCAATGTACTCTTTTTTATACAATTTAAATGCCTTATCAGCCTCTACTTTATCAATAGATTTCATTTCTTCATCCGTTCTTAAGAATGGACGATTGCCTTTTAATTTGAATTTCCTGAAAACGCTTAACATGCAAGTGTTGATTTAGTGTTCAGTCTTTGCTGCAAAGGTAGCGATTTTTTGCTAAAGAATTCACGTTCTTTTCGATTTAGGTGATTCTGATAAGCTGCTCATGAGGCGCTGGCGCTCGCTCAGAGTTGTATAATCGAACCGCGTATGAATGGAAATGACGTGCCAATAAACTAGAGTTATGGTAAGCTAGTTACTTTACAAAACTTACAAGTTCATTATTAATGCGCACTATTAGTGTCGCACCATTCTCTTCACACCAGCTTTCACACTTGGCTAGCAAGTCAGTAATCAACACATCCGGCTCCTCAGAGAAGTCTACTTCTATAAATACTTTGTTGGAGGCGTATTCCTGTTTAAACTCATCAGATTGAATATGTCTTAGATATCCTTCCATCTTATCAAGAAGGTTATTTTGGGTTTCAGCACTACCATCCACATAACCAGATGTCACCAATACCAACACTACACTTTCCTCGGTGGGTCGAGTATAGATGATGTCTATCAAGGATAAATCACCAAAATTCTCTGTAATAATACCGCTCATAAAGATCAAATGATTGTTAGAACACAATGGTATCTTCTTTTCACAAAACACTAACGTTTTTCTAATACTGGCGACCTCTAATTACCTTGTTCCCGTAACTGATAGATCGGTTTGGTATTATTCAACTCCTTGTAGGCTGCAGTTGTGAGTAGACTATCCGAGGAGAAAGAAATCTCAAGCCAATAGCTATTCTTATAGTCGATACCCGAAAACTCATTATCAAAGCCATACATGAGAACAATGTTGCCAGTACTGTCATTTGTTACACTAGAATGAATATCACCCAACAGATTCTTCACCTCCTGATAGTGCATACCTGGTTTCAAATGGTTGTCAAGCACGTCTTTAACCATTTCTTTCCTGAAAGGACTGGATTCTAAATCTCCGACCTCATCCCACAACTGTCTGTTAAATGGTCTTTGCCAATTGCAAGAAACCATCATCATAGCTAGCGATATTATCAATCCAATAACCTTCATATTCAAAACTTGGTATTTACTAAATCTTTTCAATTATCATTTCTGAGGATCCTTCTTCGAGTGAATTGTGCTCATCATAATGGATATGAGCTCCATTAACTTCATTTGCCAATGTGGTTAACTGACTTGCCAAAGAAAGCAAACCTTCTTGATTGGCTGAGATAATAACAATGCTTTCGTCATCAATACTCACAATGATTTTGAATCCGTTTACCCAATTAATTGTCATACAATCTCGATTATTCTTTCAAACTCAGAAGCAAAGGTAGCGTTTTTTGCTGAACCCTCATCTTCTATTTCTTTTTCGTTATTAACGTAAGTTCAACCTATTTAGCTTGAACAGTGATGGTCTTGCCTGCACTGTGAGCACTAAGTTGTGGAGCGTACTGACATTGGATGGTAGCAATCCCCGATGTGAATTCTCCTGGATTGGTCACCCATACATCATAGCCGATGATGTGCGTTCCCTTACCAAGGCTATCAAAGAACGTGTTGGTCTGGCTGTCCTTTGTTTCGAGGTAGAACCAGGTTCGGCCCTCATAGTTGTAGCCCGACAATTGATCAACAGGCTCGAAGCATGCGGCGCGCTCATCGGTCAAGGTCACGTAATCCATATCCTGGTTCACCTTGATAACTAGTTGCACCTTGACTTTGTCGCCAACCTTGAAAGTATCGGCCTTGTAAAGCGAGCCGTCCTGAGCATAGACATAAAACTCCTTACTAATGGACATGTCCTCTATGGCCTTCTCCTGAATCTGAGTCATCGGGGCCTTGAACTGACTATACACAGCTCCCCATGCGGGTTGTCCCTTGGAATGCTCAATGGTGACTTTGCTGGTAGTGGCGGGCAGCTGAATGCGGTAGTAGCCTAACAATTCATTAATCTTGGATGAATTCACGATTAGATGCTCGTCAGCCGATATCAAAGGAGATTCATTGAGTTTTGTCCATTGGCTGCCGGTACTCAGAATGCTAAATACAGCATCGGCGGCAAGACTGTAGCTACCCCAGTCGTTGCTCTGTTTCATTAGGAGCATCCATTTGCGTATCTGGTCTAATTCCTCCTGTCGAGGATCCACCTCGTTCATTGCTTGAAGGATGACGCTGGTATAGGCGACCTTGTCCAGTTCCCACCAGCCAAAATCATTCTGCAGATTGTCCCACCACATGCCCATGGAAGGCTCGACAATAGCATGCTGTCGGATACTCTCAACGATGTCGCGGGCTGTCTGTTGGTATCCACCACGGTTGAGCGTCATAGCATAGAAGGCCTTCTCCATGAGCGTAAGGTTCTTGCTCCAGTTCTCATTCATGTATTTGAGCACCTGTTTGAGTACCTCGGCACTAGCATCGGTCGTTTTCACCTCGGGGAAAAGTGAGCGCACGTAGGCATAGCTGGCAAAGTTGTAGTAAGGTGTCGCGTCGTGCTTTTTGGCTTTGGTCAACAGCCTCAGGTTCTCGCCATCATAATAGTTGAGGGCGCGGTTGACTATGTCCCTCAGACGTATGTCGTCGGTTAGGTAGCCCAGATGCTTGATTTCGCCGATGAGTTCGAGCACACTGCCTGTCGTCCTTACGCTTGACTTGCAATCGGGATAGCGGAACCAGGTGAAACCGCCGTCCTCCATCTGAAGGGATTGCAAGGCAGTGATGATCTTCTCGTATTCCTGGTTAGCGCTGGTCTCGTCAAGAAGTTCATTCAGTTTGGTCATCCTCAGTGTTTGGCGGTCAGCATCGCGCATCCAGGGCGAAGCCAGCAGGTTGCCGATCTTCAGGTCCTGGTTTTTGTGAAGCAAGGACATGAGGGTGCTGTCTTTCTGTTGCTGTTTCCAGAGGGTGAAGGCCTCCTTGATTTGAGGTTGGCTCTTGGCAACGCCTTGGGCCACCATCAGGGCAAAGAGGCTGTGTGTTGCATCGGTGGCGGTGTTATAGGCATCGCGATATATGGTTGGCAGAGCCATGGCTGTGTACCACATGGGATTGTCGCAGTATTCCAGTGTCACACGGGCATCGTCGGGGCTGTCGGACACGTTGACCTCCATGTGGTTCTGGCCTGCATCGATGAAGAACGGCTCAGTCTCGATGACGGGGGATATGGTCGTGAGCACAGGCACCATGACCTGCTCTCCGTCACCATAACGTTCATCGCTGGCCTTGATGCGGAAACCGACAAACGGGATGGTGTCGGGCACCTCCCAGTCGATTTTCACGACTTGGCTGCCCATCGGGTCGAGTGTGAGGTTGAACTTGCGTGTGTCATAGATGCCACCCGAGCGCGGGTCAAAGATCTCGATAACAGCATCACAGGTCGCTACCGCATCTGTCGCATTCTGTACTGTGGCTGCGAGTTGTGTTTTGTCGCCCTGTCGCAGGAATCGCGGCATGTTGGCACGCACCATCAACGGTTTCTGGGTCAACACTTCGGTCATCCAGGTGCTGCCTACGGTGTTCTTGTCGTAGGCGATGCCTTGAACAATCCATGTGGAATTGACGTTGGGCACCTCAAATTCCAAATTGATTTGGCCGCTATCACTACTGGTGAGCATCGGTCTCCACAGGGCCGTCTTGACGGCGTTCTCACGCAGGACGATATGATCAAAGTTTGTCTCACGGGCATTTGCTTCTTCCTCCATACTGTTGCTGACTTGAATTCCCTGGATGATTTCGGTAGTAGAGCCTGTGAAGAGCCTCTTGTCGACATTGGAGAAACCAGCTACGATAACCTCAGACAATTCACCTTCTCTGGAACCATACAACTGCACGCCGTACGCTCTGCCTTCCAGTCCGCTCGATACATCTTCATTATAGGTTCGCGTCACTTTCTTGTCACTGCTGGGAGTGCTGTCAAAGAATGACTGACCATATGTATATAACTCTGGCAGCAGTGGATAATTTTGCCCTTTGAGGAGGGCTGGACAGAAGGTGACATAGCTCCACCGCGTTCCTCCTAGCGACATACAGGTGATGTTAGGTGTTCTAAAATACCTATCAAAACGGGGATAATACCATGAGTTGTCGGAAATGCTGGCGACAGCCTCGTCATACATGTCGAGCAGCATGGCTCCAGGATGAGGCATGTCTTTCTTATCAGTTAGTGTAAATGTCCAGTGTTCCTTGTCACCAGGGACAAGTTTGTTGCGGAACGAGGTGGCCGTGATTTTCATCGTCTCAGCCTGTTTGGGATTGGCGAGCGTCAATGTCTTTTGCCAATGCTTGGTGTCGTAGATAGTGTGGAACTCGATTATCACGTCATGTTCAGCCTTCTTCACGGGGATAGATAATTCATGAAGACCGCTGTCGTAGTGCAGCCAACCCTCGCCGATGATGTCGTTGCCGGAATAAGCGACATAGTAGATGTGGGCCTGTGGCGTCGAGACGCCGATGGTGATGTGGCCTTTCTGCTTGTTGTCGATGCCTTTACTTAACGACGAAACCCACATCGGGCAATCCTTGACGGGCGATGTTTTGTCGTCCTGACGGTAGATGGTGATGATGCGCTCGATACTGACGTCTTTTATCTCGTCATTTTCATAGGCATCCTTGGTGTGGATATTGAGAGTGTATTGGCCAGAAGGCAAGCTGGTCAGGTCGATGACAGGATTGGCTGTGTTTAAGGTGCCTGATAAGGCGAAGTCGTTTTCTGCCAGTGGGGTGACTTTCCAGTAGCAATCGGTACTGGGATGCTCCTTGTCGGTGGTTTGATACTCGAGTGGCAGCTTGATGGGCTGGTCGTTGAGGTAGGTGTTTTCATTCCTGGCACCCAGTTGGAGGCTGCGATGGGTTCCAATAATGAATGGCATGAAGGCCTCTTGCGTTTCTCCAGCATCGGTGGTGATGGTTGCAGCGACTTGATAGATATAATCTGCACTGCGATAACCTGCACCAGGCTTGACAGACAGGTTATCGACAAATATATCGGGAGTATATTCTATCGTGAAGCGCCCGTGCTGGTCGGTAACTATAGTGGTGTCGGACAGTTGCCTATCAGCATGTTCGACACCGTAACTAAACCAGCGCCACCATGCCCATTCCTCCTTAGTGAGCGTGAGGCGCACCTCGGAGTTTTGAATGGGTACACCGCTATAGGACATCGCCTTGCCACTGATCTTGACGGGTTGTTGAGCGGCAAAGCTGCGCCTGAAGTCTGGGAAAGTAATTTCAAACGTCGGCAATTTGTATTCACTCACATCGACGCTATGGTAGCCGATTTCATCTTCATCCTCATCAAAGCGACTCTCCAATGTGATATCAAAGGAGCCGTTTTTACGGTCAGTAGGCACGACAAATGAGCCCGCAATGCGTCCGTATTCGTCGGTGATTGCTATCAAGCTGTCAATATCATTGTAGTCATCGTCGTTGAATCCCACCCAGATGCGTTTGCCGCTGGCTGGTGTACGTCCGTTATTGGCTATCTGGTAAATGATGGCTACCCATTGCACGGTCTCACCTGGTCGATAAACGCCCAGGTCAGTGAAAATATGCCCTTGATATTCAACATCGTCATCGTCTTCTCGCGGGATGCTGGCCATGTAGTTGTTGGGAGGACCAAAATGGTCCGGCCCGAGGCTGGCAAGATAGTTTTTTCGATAGTCAATGTCATTGCCCTTGGCGTTTTTTCCCTTGTAGGGCATCTTTAGCAGGCCATCGTTGCCTGTCTTGCCCAGGATAAAAGTATCCTCTCCAGTAATCGTCACGCCTGCTACGGGGTGGCCTGTCTTGATATCGACAGCTGTGATACATCCTTTCTGTCCCCACTTGCCAACAGCAAAGGAAGCGATGTCTGTCACATAGGTCAATTGGTAGTGCCTGATGTCTTGATTGAAGATACTATCATTCTCAATCATGGGACAGATATAGTAATGACCGTAGGGCAACGGCGGCAACTTTGCTGTGACATTCTCAACACTAAAAGGAATGGTACCCTGTACACTCACGGGGGTCTGTGAAACCAGTCTCATTTCCTCGGCCAAGATGGTGTCTTTCAATTCTTCGGGAGCTCGATAGACGTTAATCCAGAATGAGTTGGCATTCTTGACCTCGGTGCAGACGACAGAGATGCTGTCACGGCTTGACACCACGGCTGGAGCATCGACTTTCACAATCTGGATTCCTTCTTCAAGCATTAGATTCTTAACCAGAGTGGTGTATGGAGTATTGGGAAAGCGGGCGACGTAGTCCTGCAACATGTCATAGTATTGTTTATCCTCACCGACTTTGTGGGGAATGAGATCCAGCAGGTAGGCGCAGTGCTCATTGTCACGGTAGCGCTGGTATAGCTTGTTGAGGTCAGCGCCTTGGTTGAGACTCGTTGAGGTAAAGTTAGTTGCTGCGAAAATTGTAGCCGGCACATTACCCTCAGTTGCTTTGAACCACCTGTTCTTGATGCGGGAGACGAGTGTGGTGTCGCTATTCATATTGAGTGGATACATTAGGCCGATGCCCTTATATGACAGGAACTCTAATAGGGAGGGAACTAAGATGGCACCCAGTTCATTACAATGGATTATGCCCGGCAGTGACGTGACAGGCACCTGTTGCAGGGCATCGGGATTGTCAAGCGACTTGTCAACGAGCTCGGCAATCTTCTTGTTGAACTGTTGGCGATTCCACTCACTGATGTCGGTTGGGGCCTCTTCGGTCGGATTATTGCGAGACCTGTAGAAATTGAAGACATAACGGTTGCGATAACCCTCATAGACCATGGCCTCTAAATGATAGAGTAGCGCCTTGATGTGAGGCTGTTCCTCCTTGGCAATGACGGTCTCCAGCCGGTTAAGAATATCCTCCGCGTTATCCTTGGAAATAAGGCTCTGGGCAAGGCCGTAGCGCACAAGTGCGTCAGTAGTCAACTGGCCGTCGCCTGCATTGAGTGCATTTTCCAGATCGTCGAGGGCAAGTTTGCTGACGTCCTGCGGAAAGTTAAAGTCAATGATTTCCTCGTCGTTTCCCAATACTTGAAGCGGGATCACCATGACGAGTACTATTACCGATAGAATATGAAGAAAGGCCTGTCTCATAATCATTAGTTATTATTTCGCAAAGTTACAAAATCAGAACCAATAGCAATTGTTTTTTTATGATTCTTGAACATCGGAGTCTTTGTATTATAAACGTTTGTATTAAAGAATCTTTTCAAATCTGTTATATATATATAGAGGTACATATCTCTAAGGGAGCATAATCGCATTGAATCCATTAGTTTTAGTCTATCTTAGAGACAAGGAAAATCTAAAATTGAAAAGATTTACGATCAATATCAACTTTCAATTCTCTAGCTAATGCCTTTATATCATTCTCGTTGGCTAAATGATTATATAATGGTTCTATGCACCCCAATGAATCGGTATAGGAATTATCTTTACTGCAATAAATTACTATAGCACCTTTGTCTTCATAGACTTTGATGGAATCAGCAGTTGGATAATAGTATGTTGCAATCAGTTTTTCGATAATACCTTCATTTTTTAAGAGGACGATATTGACAAAGGGCTCTGAATCAATTCTTCTCCTAATCAGATAATCTCCATCTGAACAATATTTTGGTGGAAGAAAAAGAGTATCCAATCCCAGCCCCTGAGTAACAACGCCTAATGTTGCATTGGCAAGAAAGAAAACAACGCAGTAAATCTTAAGCAATAACCAATGTTTGAATTGCTTGTTAATAAGAAAACACAATAGTAAGGCCGACAGTATCGTCCCCCATACTATTATGTAACCTAAACCCCATCGCAGATGTTCACTTCTACTCAACGTAAATAGCAAAAAAGCACATATTGCCAAACAAATAATATGAATAGCAAACAGGCATTTTACTATCATGTGGCGATTGGATAAAGACATCTTTTTCATGTTGTGTTCAACTTTTTTATACAACGATTTATTTTTTCACTATTCTAAAAGACATAGTTATATGCCATTCATGCGTAGCATAATGATCTCATCACTGGTTAAATCAACTTTAGCACGACCAAAGCTATTCCCTCCATCGTCAACTGTAATAAGACTCTTACTCATACAATCTTTAAAATGCGGCATCAACCTAGATGAGACGAGATTAATAAGAACTATAACGTGCCCATTGCGGTTCACTCCCAAATACTGTTTTGCGTATTGGTCAAGAGGCATCGGACTGATTAGTCGATATTTTGCTTTATTGATGTCTTCATTCAGAAGATATTTCGCCCTTCCTATTTGAGCATTCTTTAGTTGAATGAACTCGCCGCTCAAAGATTCATCATTCTTTTGCAATTTTTTCAATTCGCTTTCTGGGAGGAAGAAGTCAAGAGAATCAGGTCTGATTACACGTATGGGCTGTGGACAATAAATCAGACTAATATCGAGTTCTTCATTAGCTTCCATTTCAATGAAAAGAGAAGAATCATTTAGGACCTCAACTTCAATCGTCTTGCAACTTGGATAAGAGAACTCCAAAACTGCACCTTTTTCAATATTAATGCTAAAAAAACCATCAAAATCGGAGCGAGTCTGATTATTAACATCCTTTTCTTTGACCAATACGTCGTACATCGGCTCATTGTCTTCAGCAAAAACCACCTTACCCATTATCTTGAGTGGTTCTGCGCATAGTTTTTCTTGAACTTCTATCGATTGTTCTTTATTTGGCAAGAGAGTCGATAGAATCTGTTTTGAATCCTGAATTGAAATTTTACGCTCAGCTAATCCCGCAGCAGCACGGCAACCATCAAGAAAATCCACTACTGAGAATTCTGAAGACAATTGAAATATTAATTTGTTACCATACTCATCTTCTGGCGTATAGGTGAACATATTTGCCAGAATTGGTTCTAAAAGCATTGAACTGCCGATTGCAACTCCGTAGTAGTAAGGATTATTCTGTGAATCAGGAATTTGGCTAAATGTCAATGTTCTAAGCATCAGTGCATAACCAGCGGCAAATGCCTCGTAATTGGCAGGCATTTCATCTTCATTCCTTCCCGTCTCCTCTTTTATGTATTCTTGCAATTCAGGCGCAAGCCCGAGCATGGCGCCATATTTAATATAATAATCGCATTTATCTTCTTCTGGCAAATCCAAAGGATTGACATCTCCGGGTTGATTCTCCATGAATTCCAAAATGTCAATGTAGTCTTCTGGCAAACTCAACTCATGATTAACCACTTTGTTCAATCCTGCAATAATGCAATCTATCGGTATATCTTCTTTTCT
>JAEEGJ010015832.1_pt1 | contig 17480 bp, 16 predicted proteins | sample 8958761 | NCBI WGS metagenome assembly JAEEGJ01 (sample SAMN16246546, study PRJNA631951) | gut metagenome | biome: gut microbiome; feature: rumen; material: RS-attached | host: Bos | place: Iran: Karaj | collected 2018-10 | reverse complement strand
ACCCAAAAAGTGCGCCAGTTGCCGAAAGCACCAAGGCCGTTCTAGCAATCGATTTCAATCCAATCATTTGAGTCCTCTTAGAATAGGGCCTTTACAGGGGCCCCTTTAATTGAAAATTCAAATCTAATATAGATTATTCCAATTCAAAATTATTTGAGATTAAGTAAAAATGCTTTGATGATTTCTTAAATCGGATTAAGAAAATTTTACATTTAGAAATGTTTACTTAACAAGGGCTAACGCCCTTTAATCCTTTATAAAAACATTAATCTTCGCGCTTTATTCACTAATAAAAAGCCACAAACAATGTTTATACATCATTTGCAGCAACTTATCACAATTCCATAAAATGATACTAGAATTTATTAACCTTAAAAGTTTCTCTAGCCTCAATGAATAGGAGATTCCCGCTCTTTGGCGGGAATGACAACTCATACGTTATCCTGTCCGACAACATCCTCAGCGGGTTCCGTTTCCTCGGGGGATTCGCCGGCGGCGCAGTATGTGGCAACTTGTTCGCGGAGTTTTGCGCCGCGGACTTTACCGAGCAAATCGGTGATGTCTTCGAGGGGAGCGTCCATGAACGCTTCGGCGCTTTTGTACTTCGAGAGAATCTTGATGCGGGTTTCGTGGCCGACACCAGGCATTTTAAGCCATTCGACTTCGAGGTCTTTTTTGCGTTTGCTGCGCTGGTACGTAATCGCAAATCGGTGCGCTTCGTCGCGGGCATTCTGCAAAAGCTTTAGCGCGGGGCTCGTGCGGTGCAGTACGATGCTTTTGCGGTCATCGGGAAACACGATTTCTTCTAGACGCTTGGCAAGTCCGATGAGCGGCAAGTCCTTGTCGTGGCCGAGTTCCTTTAAAATCTGCATCGTGGCGTCGACTTGACCTTTACCGCCATCGCACACCCACAAATCGGGCATGGGGATTCCTTCGTCTTCCAGGCGACGAATGCGGCGGGTCATCACTTCGCGCATGCTTGCAAAATCGTCAACACCCGTTACAGTCTTGATGATAAACTTTCGGTAATTGCTCTTGTCGGGGCGACCGTTCTTGAACGCTACCAAGCTTGCGACAGTGTTCGTTCCAGACAAATGCGAAATATCCACGCATTCGATGCGGAACGGAGTCTTTTTGAGACCCAAAACTTTTTGCAGTTCAAAAACGCTACTGTCGATTTCGCTGTACTTCTGCACTTCGGCACGCATTTCCACAAGAATCATGTCGGCATTTGCGGCAGCGAGTTTCAGGAACCCGAGTTTCTCGCCACGCTGCGGATTTGTCAGCACAACTTTGTGATTTGTCTTCGAGGCTAGCGCCTGTTCCATCGATTCGCGTTCCGCCAAATCTTCGGGCAAGGGCACGTCCGTCGCAATTTCGCCAGGAATAAATTCCACGTCCATGTACCATTGCACCACCATTTGGCTGAAAATTTCAGTCTCGTCGTCTTCGAGTTTGCATTCCAGGCGGTAGTGGCGGCGCCCACAAAGCACACCGTTACGGTATTCGAAAATCACGGCAGCAGCCATCGTGCCGTTACGCTTCAGCGAAATCACGTCCATGCTGAGGCTTGCATCGGACACGTCCGTTTTCTGGTGCGCACTTGTCGCCTTGAGCGCCTGAATCGCATCGCGCTTTTTGGCCGCAGTCTCAAAATCCATGCGTTCGCTCGCTTCGAGCATTTCGCGTTCCCAAAGGTCGATCAGATCATCGCGTTTACCGCCCAAGAGCATTTGTGTCTGCGCTACTTTTTTGCGGTACTCTTCGCGGGTCACGAGCCCTGCACATGGCGCTTCGCAACGGCCGATGTGGTAATTGAGGCAAGGTCGCACAGGGCGATTCATCGGGAGCTTCAACTTGCATTCGCGAATTTTGAACAAACGCGCAGCGATATCCTGCAATTGGCGGATCATTCGTGAACTCATGTAAGGGCCGTAATACAAGCAGCCGTCTTTTTTCACGGAACGGCTCAGGAACAGCCGCGGGAACGGTTCATTCACGGAGAACGCCAAATAAGGAAAGTGCTTGTCGTCTTTCAGGAGCACGTTGTACTTGGGCGTATGCTTGCGAATCAAGTTCGCTTCGAGAATAAGCGCTTCCGTTTCGCTTTCCGTGATAATCCACTCGATGTCGCGGATGTACGGGAGCATCAAAGTTGCAGCACGGTGACCGGCATGGTCACTCCCGTCAAAGTAGCTCGACACGCGATTTTTGAGGACCTTCGCTTTGCCGATGTAAATGATTTTCCCTTGAGCGTTCTTCATGATATAAACCCCCGGCAAAAGAGGGAGTTCTGCCAGGCGACGCTCAATATGTTCACTTACAGGGATCATGACTTTTAGAAGATAGAATTTATTTCTATTTGTAATGGATTCTATCGGCCTATGGCCTCCAGAATGACATGCAAGGTTAGACAGCGTAATAGCCGTTTTTGACGCGTTTTTACATTTTCTAACAATCTTGCAACATCAAAATTTTATATATCTTACGTAGGTAAGTTTTGCACCCCCGACATTTTAATATGGAGATAAAATGAATTTTGAAAGCATGAACTTGTTGTCGCAGAAAGTGGAAGGAGTCCTTGGAACGGTCCGCGCCCTGCGTGAAGAAAACGCTAAGCTAAAGCAACTTCTCGAAGGCGCCAAGGCACAGGCCGAAAACCAAAAAAATCTGTTAGATTCTGCCAACGCAAAGATTGCTGACTGCGAAGCGGCCCTCAACGCACGCGCCAACCAAGCAGCCGCTCAGGACGAAGCCATCAACGAAAAAAGCCGCGCTATCGATAGCCTGAACGGACAGATTAACGAAAAGAACGGCATTATTGATTCCCTCAATGCACAGATTGCAGAAAAGAATGGAATCATCGACGCTCTTAACGGAAAAGCCGCAGAAAAAGACAACGCCATCAATTCCCTTAACGGACAAATTGCCGAGAAGAATGGCATTATCGATTCACTCAACGGACAAGTCAACGAAAAGAACAACATCATCAATTCCCTTAACGGACAAGTTGCCGAGAAGAACAGCATCATTGATTCGCTCAACGGACAAGTCAACGAAAAGAATAGCATCATTGATTCGCTCAATGAACAGGTAAACGAAAAGAACAACATCATCGATTGCCTGAATGGTCAAGTCGCCGAAAAGAACGATATCATTGACAACCTCAATGGTCAAGTCCAGAGCCAGAGCAACGAAATTGCCGAAGCCCAGACCAAGTTCCAGCAGCTCCTTTCCACCATCGAAAATGAGCTCGGCACCGAATTCAATATCAGCGAGCCGGTCGCAGAACAGCCTGAAGTTCCTGCCGCTCAGCCCGAAAACAAACCGCAAGACGAAACCCCAGACCTGTTCGCGAGCAATGGAGGCTCGCAACCCGGTTTTTTCGGCTAAGGTGGTTGTTGGATAAAGATCCATTCGGCGTAGGAATGAAATAGTATGGCAAACGAGACACTTAGATCAGTCAGCATTAATGTCGCTCAAGAACGCATCCACATCCGCACGGACCTGCCCGATACGGACTTGAAAGAAATCGTCGATTTCATCGAAAGTCGTCTCGATAATTCCTCGAAATTTAAACTGGAAATGAAGAAGCAACTCTGCTTGCTCGCCGTGGAACTCACTTCTGAAATTTTCGAGTTGCGCAAGCAATTACGCAAAGCCAAATCGTATCACGACCTGATGGATAAGGATATTAGGGAACTTTCACTCCAATTGGACGAAGCACTCCCCAAAGCCGACAGCCAAGTTTAAACCCTAAGGGATACATTTAATACACATAGCAAAAATCTCGATATTTTTATCGAGATTTTTTTGCATTTCTCCCCTTGTTTTTAAGGTATAAGAAACATATATTATAAGCGGGCATCCCACGGATTTTACACCCGATCTAACAGGAATAAATCAGCTCGTTGCTCTTGTGGTTCAGTTTAGGCGCGCATTGACGCGAAAAACAAATCCCCGAGGCGCTGCTATCATTGTAGATAAGTAGTTTCGAGTGTTCGCACCGTAGGAGATGCCCTTTTTTTATGGGGAAAAAATGGTAACATCTGAAAAGTTATTAAACCTTTTACAAGCAGCAGAAAGCTCCGATATTTTCGACAAAGCGGTCGTTGGATATTTGCTCCCTGACGGCACTAGCAACATCGTCACGCTGAACACTCCCGAAGATACTGTTTTCGACATAGCATCGCTCACGAAGGTTTGCCCCACTTCGACGTTAGCTCTCACGTATGTTCTCGAAGGCAAGCTTTCCATTGACGCTAAAGTCATCGACTACATTCCAGAGCTTCAAACAAACTATCGCGACGAAATTTACGTTTCGCATTTGCTCACGCACAGTCTTGATTACCGAGTCCCGATGAAAACTCTCACGGCTCTTTCACCGGAAGAGATTCTCAACGTTCTTTACACATACGAATTTTCCGCTGCACCAGGTACGGTTTTCAACTACGGAAACCCCGCCAGCGTTTTGCTCGGAATTTTGTTGCAAAGACTTACGGGTAAGACTTTGCAAGAACAAGGTAACGAAAGATTTTTCACACCGCTCGGCATGACGCGTTCCGGTTACGACCCGCTCACACGCGTTCCAAAATCAGAAATCGCGGCGACAGAACTCTGCGAGTTCCGCCACCGCGAAATCCAGGGCGAAGTCCATGACGAAAGCGCCTGGGTCCTGCAAAAGCTCTTCCCCGTCGGCAGCGCCGGCATGTTCAGTTGCGTGCCCGACTTGCTCAAGTTCGTGAAGATGATCCTCATGGACGGGAAATTCGAGGACAAGCAAATTATACCCGCCGGAATTCTAGACATCGTAAGCCACAACGCTTTTCCCGACAATTTCGGCGCCTGTGCCGCTCTCGGCTGGGAACTGAACGCGCCCCGATTCATGGGCACCAAGGTTTCGCCGCAAGCATTCGGCAAGACAGGATTCACGGGCGCAAGCATCGTAGCCGACCCAGACAAGGGAGGCGCGATAATCATGCTCAGCAACTTCACCTATCCGCACCGAGAACCCAACGCCGACCGCATCCACGCATTCCGCGCAAAACTTGCGGATGCATTCTTTGAAGAGTTGTCTTAAAAGGTATTGGTGACATTACAAAAAAGACCCTCGACAAAATCGAGGGTGACACTTAATGGATCCTATCGGTGCGGTGCACCTCCAGGATGACAGCGGTCAATGTAAAACTACCTTCCGGCAGCCTTGCGGAGCATTTCCTTGCGCTGGGCTTCGGCAAACATCTTGGCCATTTCCATGCGGTTGTCAAGGATTTCCTTTTTCTTTGTTTCTTCCTTGCAGTTCACGCACTTGGTTGCGGTCGGCACGGCCATGAGTCTTGCCTTCGGAATCAACTGTCCGCAAATTTTGCAGACACCAAACGTTCCGTTCTTGATGCGCTTGAGAGCTTCTTCAAGATAAACAAGGTATTTGCCTTCGCGAGCAGCCAGCGAGAGGTTGGTTTCAAGCGAATTGATATCAGTTGCAGAATCAGCACCTTCAGAATCGCCACCATCACCGGACTGGTTTTTCTGGTCTAAAAACACGTTAGCCTTTTCGGACTCGCTCTGGGCGGTCACAAGCTCACGTCTCTTCTCCAAAAGCATATCCTCAAAAAACTTAAGATCAGCATCGCTCATCTTTACGGGTTTCTTCTCAGCCATATTAAACTCCTTCTTTGTGAGTTACACTGTGATAAGCACCGCTTTAAATTATCTTTTTTTTACAAAAAAGAACAATTTAAATAATATTTTTTCAAAAAAATTGTTGACAAGACGTCAAAAACTAAAAAATATCCACATTGAGCTTGAGGCCGTTCTTTTTCACGTCATTGAGCATGGTATCAAAATCGTGTCGTAAAGCGTCAAAGTCCACTTTCAATTTAGAAGCCTCATCAAGGAACATCTTTGCCGAACCTTCGCTTTCATCAAATTTAGTCACAATCGCTACAGCCGCTTCTTTCGAAGCGTTTGCACGTTCCATAAAGGCTCGTGCTCGATCTATGAGTTCGCTTGCCTTTGAAGCGCTCTCGCCGCTACGGTCAGAAAGTTCCTGCAAGGAGCGTTCCATCTTATCGGTAACGTCGTTGTAACCGTCAACCAATTCATCTACGTAAGATTTCCATTTGCGAACATCGGCTTTTGTCACGCGAACAAGTTTTTTGGCCTTGTTAGCAATGCGGTCCATTTGCTTGCCCGTTTCGCCCACAGTAATCGAATCCACAAAACTGGTAATCATTCTTTGGGCATCGCCAATGTCATTAACGGCTTCGGTCAAGTTCTTTGAAATTCCAGAAGTTCCCTCGTCATAGAGACCATTAACGGTATCGCCCTCGGCAACCAGCTTACTAGAGTTCCCCGTTATAATACTCATCTCGCGTTCACCCATGAGCCCGGCCGTCACCAAGCGGAACTCCGAATTCACAGGAATTTTTGCTTCGGCGAGCACGCGCGCCTTCACATAGACCGCGTCATCCGTCAATTTAACATCGACGATTTCGCCCATGGAAACGCCACGGACACGCACAAGATTTCCCGGAGAAAGCGTACCGATAGTCTCGTACTTAACAACAAACGTATAGCGTTTGAAATACGGGCTTGCCGGATGGTAAAAATAAGCAGCCATCCCGCACAGCACGACGATTACGACAAAAACGAAAATTGCAACAAAGTTTTTCTTGATTTTAATCCACAAACTATTCATAGAAAGACCAGCTCTGTGGATTGAAATCTAGTAAATCATCTGAAAATTCACCTTTCGCCTTAGCCTTAATCTTTTGCAACAACGACTCATTGAACTCTTGAGCCACGTTCTGCCCGCTCATTTTCATGAGGGCGTTCATCGCAATGACTTCAGAAATCACGGTCATGTTCTTGCCAGGAGCCACAGGCAACACCACCTTCGGGATGTTAACACCCATGACATTCTCTTCCATTTCGTTAAGGCCGGTACGTTCGTACGATACATCCTGGCGCCACTGCTGCAGTTCGACAATCATTTCGATCTTTTTCACCTTGCGAATGGCATGGATACCAAACATCGAGCGAATGTCCAAAATGCCTACGCCGCGGATTTCCATGTGATGCCGGATTAACGGATCGGGGCGACCAATAATTGACTTACCCACATGGCTAATGTGAACAACATCATCGGCGACCATGCGGTGCCCGCTTTCGACAAGGTCGAGCACGCATTCGGACTTGCCCACGTTGCTATCGCCCACATAAAGCATGCCCACGCCATAAACGTCCACAAGACTTCCGTGAATTACAGCATGCGGAGCAAAGAACTCGTCGAGAATTCTCTGGCTCATCTTGAAAAATTCAAAAGTATGGAGCGTTGTCGAGAATATCGGGATATGCAAACGGTTGCACATCGCCTTGAGTTCATCGTGCGGGGTCTGAGCATGAGTCACCACCCACATCGGCGCACGGAATACAGACAAATTTTCAAAAATTTTCGTTCGAGCTTCGGGACCTACCGATTCCAGATAATTCCATTCCGTATGGCCAATCACCTGTATCTGCGTCGAACTATATACTTTGGTATAACCCGCCATGGCAAGGCCAGGGCGATGGATTCCGCCTTCTTCGATGCAAGCGTCCAAGTCCTCTTCAGGACAGTGCGGCAGCATCTGCAAATCCTTACCGTAGCGGATAAAAAAGTCCCGCACCGGGAAACGTTCCCGGTGCAGGATCTTTAAGTCTTTCAATCTATCAGCCATTACGTGAGTTCAGAAATCGGCTGTGCTCTATGATCGTTCTGCTTGTCGTTGGCCTTCTTGAGCTGGACCTTGATACGTTCAAGCGTTACATCGACTGCCTTGCCCATATTCTCTTCGTCGGCAGAAGCGACAACAACGGAACCTGTAATATTGACAGAAATTTCGCAATGACGCTGGTGTTCGACTTCGTGGTCAAGAATAACAGAGGCACTAGTGATATTCGGGTAAAATTTGGCCAATTTGTCCATTTCTTCCTGAATGCGGTCCTGAAGACCTGCCGATGCGTTAAAATGACGAGCAGAAAACTGAATATCCATGATGAACCTCCGTATGTTAATGTTAACATTTATTAACGTTTAAAAACTCTTTGGAACTTCCGTTCCGCAATTAAAGTATATACATCTTTTTATTTGAAAAATCCACAACTAATTTGAATTTTAATCAAATAATCATTCCATTTTGGAATATTTACTAGGGCAAATTGCCCCAAAAACGTTTTGAACGCAAAATGTACATCATGCGGGCGGGGCCCCAGCTCAGAGTTGCGAAGGCCGCACGGGCCCCTCCCTGCACCCTCCCCATCCTTGGCCGACGCTTTATTCTCCCGACGAATTACCAAACCTTCACAATTTTCAACAACTCATCCCGCTCAAAACTGAGCAAAAATACATTCTATAAATTTGTTTTTTTATTAGTTAAAAATTTCACAAGCGTTGATTTTTAGCGTTTTCTTTGATTTTTTGGCAATATCTTGAGTTCTTTTTCGCGGTATTTTGCCACAGTACGGCGCGCCACCTTGATTCCCTGCTTCAAAAGTTCGTCACTGATGTCCTGATCGGAAAGCGGAGACGACTTGTCTTCTTCGTCAATGAGCGTCTTGATGGCATCGATAATCATCGCAGAACCCACTTCTTCGGCATCCGGGGCTGTGCCCTGCTTCACACCAGAAGTAAAAAATTGTTTAAGTTCATAGATGCCGTAAGGCGTTTCCACGTACTTCTGGTCGGTCGCACGCTGCACCGTGCTCACTGCCAAATGGACATCATCGGCGACATCCTGGAGAATCATCGGCTTGAGGAACGCAGGGCCGTTTTCGAAGAATCCGCGCTGGCGTTTGACTATCGCGCGCATCACAAGTTCAATCGTCGAGAAGCGGTTATCGACAGCCTTGATGAGGTCGGTCGCCTTCGCGAGTTGCGCCTTCACGTATTCCTTGTCTTGCTTGGATGCAGCCGGATCCGTCAAGATAGCCTTGTACGTCTGGTTGATGCGCAGCGACTTCTGCATTTTCGTCTTGAAGCAGACAACTTCATAATGGCCTTTCTTTTCGACAACTTTCAAGTCCGCATTAATAATATGCGAATACGAATGCGAAAGCTGGAAGCCCGGGTGCGGGCGTAATCGCGAGAGACTCGCGATTGCAGTCTTGACCTCATCGGCGGAGACGTTGAGGGCCTTTGCAATTTTGGCATAACGGAGCTGCAAAAGATTCTCGTATTCCTCTTCGAGAATGCGAATCGCAAGACTCGGGAAATTCGGGATGGCGTACGCCTGAATCAAGAAGCATTCACGCTGGTCGCGGGCGCCAATGCCGCTCGGCTTGAACGACTGCAAAACGTGAACGGCTTCGCGCACCGGGAGGCTCGCCTCTTCAAGCATAAGTTCCCCACGAAGCACACGCTCGATTTCGTCGATGTACTTGTCATCGGACTTAACAATCATGACTTCGGATGCGCTATCGCGATTGGTATCGCACAGGAAGCCGTCATCGTTAATCGAGTTGATCAAATAGCGAACAAGTTTGCGGAAATGTTCTTCGGTCACACCGCATTCATTGAGCTGTTCCTGCAATTCGCGAGTGCCGTTCCAAAGGCGGAGCTGGTCTTCGAGCTGTTCTTGCAAGCTCTTGCCCACATCCTTGATGGGGCGATCCCAATCTTCGTCCGGATCTTTGGAGCCCGAATTCAAATCGTTGAAAGGAGCGTCATCGTACGATGTTCCATCGCCCAAATAGCTATCCCAATTCACGTCAGAAGAATCACCGTCGAGATAACTGCTATCGACATCAGCGGTATCGTCCAAGGAACCGCGAGCCATATCTTGGATATCTTCCGGATATTCTTCAGAATCGTTCGAGCGCGGATCCAGTTCATCCGGATCCTTATCGACTGGTGCATCCAATTCATCGAAATCACCATCGTCCACTTCCAAAAGCGGATTGACTTCGACTTCTTCCTTGATGGCGGTTTCCAGCTCCTGCGAAGTTTTCTGGAGCATCTTCACGGACTGCAAAAGCGCAGGCGATAAAGTCTGTTCCTGCGTTTGTCCGATATTTGCCTGCATCCCGAGATTCATAAATCGCTCCTAATCCAAGCGGAAAGAATCGCCAAGGTAAATGCGACGAGCTTCTGGGTCTTCGGCCAAATGCTGCGAAGAACCTTCGGTAAGCACCTGGCTCTTGTACATAATGTAAGCGCGGTCCGTAATCGAAAGCGTTTCGCGCACGTTATGGTCGGTAATGAGAACACCCATGCCGCGATCCTTGAGTTCCGAAATGATGGACTGGATGTCAGCAACAGCAATCGGGTCAATACCCGCAAAAGGTTCGTCGAGCAAAAGGAACGACGGATCGCTTGCAAGTGCACGAGCAATTTCAAGGCGACGGCGTTCGCCACCGGAGCAACTCATGGATTTTGTTTTGCGGATGTGCGTAATCTTAAATTCTTCGAGGAGCTGTTCCAACTTCTTTTTGCGCTCGGCACGCTTCATGTCTTGCGTTTCGAGAATCGCCATGATGTTGTCTTCAACGGAGAGCTTGCGGAAGATGGATGCTTCTTGCGGGAGGTAACCCACACCCAAGCGGGCGCGCTTATACATCGGCTTGTCCGTCATTTCGATATCGTCCAAAAAGATGTGGCCTGCATCCGGGCGGACCATGCCCACAATCATATAGAACGTGGTTGTTTTTCCGGCACCGTTCGGACCCAAAAGCCCAACGATTTCGCCTTGCGAAACTTGAATGGAGACATCGCTCACCACCTGGCGGTGACCATAAATCTTGCGCAGTTTGTCGGTGCGTATCGTGCTGACCAAATTTTTCACTGTGCTTCCTCCGTTTTCGTTTCGCCCGCTGGCTTAGCCTCTTCTGCCTGCTTAGCCTTGTCTTTCCGACGGTTGAAAAGGTTCCTCAGTTTTCTTTCGTTCAAAGACTTTTGGATATAGGCCGAATCCGCTTTGGTCTTGGCCTTTTTCATATCCAGTTCTTTGCCAAAAAGCGAATCGAGTTTTGCCAAGGAATCTCTCTTAGCGTTTTCCTTGATGCGGTTCGCTTTTTCCAAATCGATGTATCGCCCGCTCGCGTTCGTTTTGTTGCCCATGAGCCTGAGCGACTTCACGGCATTTTTCTGAGCATCGAACAAGATGTGGATGGTATCGCCGGTCGCTTCGTTTTTGCCAGAAACTGTCCTATCTTTTTTCACATAAAAGTAAGTGCTCTGCGCCTTACCCGAAACAACGGCCCTATCCATACGGCCTTTTTTAAAATACAAATCCAAGCGGTCGCCGTCCATCAAATTGCGGTATTCCTTCAAATCCGTTTCGTAGAAAAATCCCTTAGCGTTCACGTTCACGTAAAGGCGCTCGATTTTCCCTTTCTTGAATTCGCAGTAGAGCGTGTCGCCAAAGGCTTCGGTCACGTTGCCCGGATTGCCGCGCTTCGGTTCTTCGTTCTGGATGCCGTGCGCATTGCGGATCACGAGAGCGGACTTGAGCATTTTGCCCGTTTCGTCGAGCACGAGGAAAATAGAATCGCCCGTGAGATGGTAATTCTTCATGTCGCAAGTCGGGTGGCCCTTCATGCTAAGCCAGTTATCCTTGCGATTAAAGTAACCCGTATCGCAAGTGACGACCAAGTCTTTTTGCGTGAGCTTCACATCTTGAAAGGCTTGCGCAAAACTATTCTTCTTGTCGAAAATGAGGGAACGGGATTGAATCGTCACGGTATCAATCGTACCATTCTTTTGCTTTTCGTACTGGTAAAGGCGCGGCGACATCGGAATTGTTACGATGTCTTCTTTGCGGTCGTACTTTAAATACTGACCGGTCATGAGGTAGTTGCCCGCAGAATCGCCCGCACTCACTTCGCCGGAAGCAATTGCAATTTCGCTTTTTCTCTGGTAGGAGCCGTTCCTTGCGCGGACAAAACCGGACGGGTGCGTGAAGAGGAATCCGCCACCACATTCGACCGTTTCGCTGTTGCGGTTCCATGAAGCGCGCTGCGTCTTGAAGGCGACACTGTCGTGAACAAAATGGACGTTGCCGGTCAAGAGAAGCGTACCGCGTTTGCGCGCAACTTCGAGATTGTCGGCGTGGTACATGATGAGCGGCGACGACTGCGCAAAAGCAAGGGCTGCGGTAAACAGCAAAAAGGAGATGACCGCACAAATCCGACGGGAATTGCCGCATGCCGAGAGAGTGGCGAACGGTTTAAAAAGTTTCGTCATTTGACTGCTCCCGGATTTGATTTAGGGAGGAACTTCTGCTGAAGTGCGGCGGGATTCTGAGCTGCAGGGCGTGGCGGAGCAACTGGCTTCGGACTCTGCGAAGGAGACGAAGTGGGTTTGACCGAAGCGGGCTTTGTAGCCGGAGCAGGCTTGGCTGCCGGAGCCGCAGACGAAGAGGACGGCGGAGCGTTCAAACGTTCAGCCTCGGCCTGTCGTTTGTCTTCATCCTTCATGCGCTTGGCGGCATCCTGGAAAATGCCCGTGACATTCGAAAGGATTTTCCAGTTGTCGAACTGCGCATCGCTTTCAAAACCTACCCCTTGCAACACGTCGCCATCTTCGGACACGACGCGCACATAGCTAGCGGTTCTGACCAAATTATCCTTCTTGTTCCAAAGGAGCGAATCTGCACGGACCGAAGCGCCCTTGGGAGTCAATGCATAAACGTGACCATAAGCGTAAACGTACGTGAACGTCATGTCGAGACTGCCGGAGTCCGCACGCAAGAACGCCACACGCTCACCAACGGAATCGTAAATATCCACAAAGACCGGACGCACCGTCACGATTTCTTTGTCGGCCCAACGTTCGAGATAAGCGGTTTTGAGGCGCCAGTTGAGCACACCCTTGTCGTAACTGTCGAGAAGGGTCGTATCGGTAAAGAGCATCTGCGGACGTTCGACGCGAATCCACGGCTTGGGTTCTTCGATTTCTTCGCAACCGAGGAAAAGCATGGCGCAAAGGGCACAGGCGAAAACCCCGCAAAGACGGGTCGCCGAGAGGATGTTCCATGATATGTTCTGCAAAAATTGTGCCACGAATACAAATTACAAATAAAAAGGGGCGGGAATTGGGAAATTATGGAAAAATTGGGGGATTTTGGGGCTTGCAAATCGCAATTACGTATATTGAGCGTATGATTAATTTCTTCCTACAAATTTTTGGAAACTTGAGACTCACTTCATCCCTTTTTGGGTATTCCTTGATCCTGGGCGTTCCCTGCGTTTTGGGATTCCTTTTTGCAGTCTGTTTCCGCCATTTCAAATTCAAATTATTGTGGATTACGCTTTGGTCCACAATTCTATGCTCTTTTATCGGAGCCTGCATTTATTTTACAAGCAGAGCCATCGAATTCAATCCGCCAAACAGCAATATACCACACCTAACAATACTTGCATTCAGCCTAGTTATATCCCTTCACGTAGCTTGTCTATTTTGCAGCAAATTTTTCAAATTCAAGAAAGTTTTCCATTGGTTGTTAGTTTTGTTGATCCCGACATCAACTTTCTTCATTACGGCCTATTTCATGTGGAATGCAGCAAAAGAACCCTGGGGTTCAATTGCTGAATCACCCCTGCAAAGTGCAGACCTTGAAAACACATCGGACGCAGAATACGAAATAGAGTATTCATTTATCAAAAAAGGCTGGCATGAATTCAGCACAGTAATTTTCCGCAAGCAGAATTCCGATATTACATATCGTACCATATACAGCATGTGCGACGACTTCGCCTATAAAGGCGATTCCATTTACGATGATTTCGTCCTAAGAAGGAGCGATTATGCAGGAGACACCAGCCAATGGAACAATCTAGATGATAAAAGAATTTCCATCGTGGAGGAATTGAAAAGAAAAATCGAAGAATATGAAATCGAATATTCTTGGGTAAACAGCAGCTCTTTTCCATACACTATTTTATACGGTGACCCAGTCATCGTTTCGTTGAAAAATTTTAAAAGCCGAACTCGCAAAGAACTTGTTCTAAAAAATTCTTCGGAAGCAGGCGTCCACAAAGCCATCGCCATAGAAAAACTCATGCGCAAAGCATGGCCTGCACGCGAAGCATTCACAAAGCTTACGGAAGAAGAAGTAATACAAAACTGCTGGGAAGCCCCAAAAAAACGAAAAAAAGATTTCTCATTTATCCTTTAATTTCAATGGATAATTATCAGAACACCTTTTATCTTTCGGTTCTGTTACATTCCATTCCAATTTACCATCAACTACAGAAGGAATCAACATCCATGTTGATTGATAAGAACATTCCAAATTAACCTTATAAGAAACGCTTACGCCAGGATTTAAATCCTTAAATTCGAAAAATTCACTATTTGAAACATAACCAATTTTTTCAAAATCACCTACTTGGTGTTCGCGATTAAAAAAGACCATTTGTTTTTCTAGATAATCGTTAAAACCGCCATTCAATTCGGATGCAACCTTAGCTTTTATATCCTTATTTATTGTTTGGGAAATATTGAAACAAAATTCGTTTTCAGTACAAATAACATAAAACAAATTTGCAACAGCACCTATAACAGCGATTATTTTCATCCATAATCCACCCCTATATTTCAGGCCTTTCTTTTTGTTAATATACCGCCCGCTGCCAATTGTCCACGCATCTACAAAAACAAGCACTTCAACAATAAGAATCAACAATCCTGGAACAAAGTCCAACAAACATAAATGCCCCCCAGCAATTATTATAAGGGACGCCACCAAAGGGATGACAAAACAAGAAAAAAGAATTAACGATAAATAGAGCAAACCTCTTAGCGTTTTACCACAAACAAAACAGTGAACACCAAATTCACCCAAAATTGCACAAAGCCAGAAAACTAACGTTCCATTAAGCGTCTTTCCAGAGTTTGAACTTTCGACATTTTTCATTTCAGTACACTCAAATTTAGCTGTAAGAGCAAATTTTCCTAAAATAAATCTATTTTTAAATTTAATATTTTTGAGAGCATCTTTCAACTAATAATCGATAGGAACAAACGCCGATTCATTTGGGAAATTAATTGAGACTTTTATAAATTTTTGCATTGCAACTTCAAGGCTAGCCAAAGACAATTTCATATATTAGCTACATGAACGTGAATGATATTTTATTCTTGGCTTTATACTTTGTCCGCTCTTGGTTCAGCCGCATTTTCAAAGCCAAAAATGTTGTTCATTGGCTGCTACTTTTGCTGATTCCTATTATTTCTTTTGGCATACTCTTCTTATTTTTCTACGTAGGCTCTCTAAAGCCTTGGAGCTTTATCGAAGACAAGGCCTTGCAAAAAGAAGCACTCGAAAACGCACAAGGTGCCGATTACGATATCGAACAAATCTTTAGCGATGCGTGGCATTTTACTTACAGTACCGTCGTTTTCCGCGAACGAAACGACTCCGCTTTTTACCGCATAAAGCATAGCGTTTGTTCTAAGCAAGATTCCATAGACAACGATTTGAATTCGTGGATTCCATTAGATAAAGAAAAAACTGCACTTGTAAAAAAGTTGAAAAAAGCCATTGAAGAGTACGAAGCCGAAGTGGCGACAAATGACGTCTTGGACGGATATTATAGCCGTACAGAATTAAGGGATTACAAGCAAGAAACACAACGTAATTTGGGCTTTAGTAATGCGGTTCATTATGGAACTCGCAGAGCGACTGAAATCGAAAAGCTAGCCAATCAAATACGGCCCGAACCTGAAAAACTCGAAGCATTCACGACGCTCACGGAAGAACAAGTCCAAAAGAAATGCAAGGATGTGGGACGCGCAGAATAAAAAAGGTGACCCCGGCACTGAGGCCGGGGTGACATTGCGTTAAACGCTCAGGATGACAACGCTAATTACCCTTCGCGGCCGAGCATGAAGGCCTTCTTGTTGCCTTCGTGGAACTTTTCGGCAAAGAGCTTGTTCAAAGCGACGAGCCACTGATCGACGGTGAAGTCGAAGTACTTGGAGAGCTTGCCGAGCATGGCGACATTCAAAGCTTTCACGTTTTCGAGCTTCGAGACATCGATGTCGGCCGGAGTGAGGAGCACGCCGCCCTGCTTCATGTAGGCTTCGTTCACCACAACCTGCGTTTCGTCAAAGATGACAAGGTAGTCGGCTTCGCCGCACGGGATCATCGGGGACTGCACTTCTTCATCTTTTGCAAAGCGCACGTCAGAAGCGATGGAACCGCCGCGCTGGCTCATGCCATGGACTTCGGCTTTTTTCACATCGTAACCTTGTTCGAAAACGAGTTCGGCCATCACGTCACTAGCCTTGATAACGCCTGTGCCACCGAGGCCTGCAAATTTAACGTTCATTACGCTCATAATTATTCAACCTCTCTATTAAAAGTTATTGTTCTTCTTGGCAGCGGCTTCCGCTTCGGCCAAAGCCTTTTCGGCCTTTTCCTTGTTTGCCTTGTCCCAGGCAAGGATGCTCTTGAGGGCGAGAATGCAGGGGCTCTTTGCAACGATAAGCGTGAGTTCGTCCTTTTCGAGGGATTCCTTCACGAGGCGCTTGAATTCTTCCGGTTCCTTGACCTGGTTCACTTCATAGACGTTGTCGAAACCGGCGACCTTTGCAACTTCCTTGTAGTCAATCTTGTATGCCGGAGAGTGGTCGAGGTGACGGCCCGTACCCGGGTGTTCCTGCTGGCCGGTCATAGCGGTGATGCTGTTGTCCAAAATAATGACAACGTGGCCAGTTTCGGGGCGGTTGTAACCCGCTTCCACGAGGCCGGTAATGCCGCTGTGCACGAAGGTGGAGTCGCCAATCACGGAGACGACCTTCTTGGCCTGTTCGCGCGGGAGCACGTTACGCAGGCCGATACCCATGCCGATAGCGGCACCCATGTCAATCATGTAGTCCATCGCGCTGATCGGCGGGAGAGCAGCGAGCGTGTAGCAGCCGATGTCGCCGGAGACGATGCAGTCGAGTTCCTTGAGAACCGCGAAAGAGCTGCGGTGCGGACAGCCCGGGCAGAGCATAGGCGGCTTACCCTTGACCGGAACCGGGTCCGGATTCCTGTCACCAGCGATAATGCGGCGGACGCGATTCACGTCGAGTTCACCAAAGCGGAAAATCGGATCAAACTTGCTTTCGCACTGGATGCCTGCGGCCTTGATGTTTTCAGCAAGCCACGGGTCGTTTTCTTCGATGACCATGAGGCGCTTGCCTTCGAACTTCTTCGCGAAATCCTTGATGAGCTGCATCGGCAGCGGGTAGGTCATACCGAGCTTGAGGATGCTTGCTTCCGGAGCAGCTTCACGAACGTGGTGGTAGCTGATGCCGCTCACGATGATACCGAAATCAGCGCTGCGCATTTCGACCTTGTTCGGGCCTTCGGCAACGTTCCAGGCTTCCATTTCGTCCATCTTGGCGCGGAGGCGACGGCCAGCCGGCTTCGAGAAGCCAGGCACCATCACGTGCTGGGCGATGTTGCGTTCAAAGTTCGGCACCATTGCCGGGAGTTCTTCCTTCGGCA
>JAEEGJ010015831.1_pt1 | contig 17481 bp, 10 predicted proteins | sample 8958761 | NCBI WGS metagenome assembly JAEEGJ01 (sample SAMN16246546, study PRJNA631951) | gut metagenome | biome: gut microbiome; feature: rumen; material: RS-attached | host: Bos | place: Iran: Karaj | collected 2018-10 | reverse complement strand
AGAACAGAGCTTATGGAAGGTCTCTTCGGAATAAGAAACCTCTCCGCAGGAACAGTCACGATCCATGGAAAAGAAGTTAAGATCAAGTCTCCAAGAGATGCGATGAATGCCGGAATCGGAATGATCACCGAGGACAGAAGAGGAAACGGTATCTTCGGATGTCTGTCCAGTAAGGACAACGTAGGTGTATCAGTTTATAACAAGTTTTTGACTGCAGGTTTTGTTCTTGACCATAAGAAGATCAACAAGGTAGTTGATGACAGCATTGAAAAACTTAGTATCAAGACACCAAGTATGCAGCAGCACATTTCAAACCTGTCAGGTGGTAACCAGCAGAAGGTTATCGTATCAAGATGGCTTGCAAATGACCCCGACATCCTCATAATGGATGAGCCTACAAGAGGTATTGACGTAGGTGCCAAGCATGAGATCTACGAGATCATGACAGATCTGGCCAAGCAGGGCAAGGCTATCATAATGATATCTTCAGAAATGGCTGAGCTTCTCGGAATGTCAGACAGACTCTATGTAATGTGTAACGGTAAACTTCGAGGCGAGATAACAGAAGAGAGCGAAATGACCCAGGAGAAGGTTATGAGCTACGCTACACAGTTCTAAAGACAATCACTTAACGAGGTTTTTTCGAGTTTAGTAAGTGTCTTTGTTCCGGCAAGGCCCTGGGCCAAGAACGGAACTTCACTGTTAATAATGGTTGAGAAAGGATTAAAAAAATGGTTAAGACAAAACAGCAGAAAGCTATAGATTTTCTTATCAATAACGGTGTTATCATCGTTATGTTCATCCTGGTAATATACACAGGAATCACAAACGACAGGTTCCTCACATCAAACAACCTGTTCAACATTCTCATGAACATGAGTTCAAGACTTGTAATCGCCCTCGGTATCGCAGGATGCGTTATCACCGCAGGATGTGACCTTTCAGCAGGACGTATGATCGGTTTCGCAGCATGTATCGCAGGAACCCTTCTTCAGAAGATTGATTACTCAGGAAAGTTCTTCCCTGATATGCAGCCCCTTAACATCTTTGTAGCACTTGTAATTGTTCTTCTTATAACAGGTGCCTTCGGATCCATAACCGGATTCTTCATCGCATTCCTTCACGTTCCTCCATTCATCGCAACACTGGCTATGATGGAAATCGTTTATGGACTTGCTCTTATCTACACAGGTGCTACACCTCTTGGTGGATACACAACACAGTACACAAACATCGCAACAGGCAGATTCCTTGGAATCAGCTACCTGATCTGGATAGCAGTTATCGTTGCAGCTATCACATGGTTCATCTTCAACATGACCCGTCACGGCAAGTATATGTATGCAATCGGTGGAAACCCACAGGCTGCTGAGGTTGCCGGTGTACCTGTTCGTCTCACAATGGTACTCATCTACATGAAGGCCGCTATGATGTATGGTCTTGCAGGATTCATGCTGGGCGCTAAGGCCGGTGGAGCATCTGTTAACCTTGGTCTTGGTTACGAGATGGAAGCTATCGCAGCATGTACAATCGGTGGTGTATCAGTTACCGGTGGACGTGGTAAAGTATCAAGTGCCATCATCGGTGTTGCCGTATTCGAGCTCCTTAAGGCAGCTCTCCAGTACCTCGGAGTGGATGCTAACGCTCAGTACATCTTCATCGGTCTGGTTATCTTCGTAGCTATCTCACTTGATATCCGTAAGTACGTAGCTAAGAAGTAATAAAAAATCATAAAAATTTACTAATTTATAATAAATAATATTGACGTTATTTCCTCAATTTTGCGCACGTCATGTTATAATAGGGATGTAGTCTTTAAAATGGCTACATCCCTGTTTTTTTGTTTTCGTGTATTTTTATGAGGGAAAACGCAGTGAACGAGAATATGAGCCAGATTAATAAATCCCATAATTTGGTACTGTTGATAATGACCGTATCCTGCTTTGGCGCGATATTCGAGGCTATAAGCCAGGGCTGGGAACTGTGGGTGGTTCCGCTTATTGCCATGGGAATTATTGCCTGCTGGTTTTTCCATATTACACATTTCAGGGAACCTACATTTAGAGAAAACTTCTACATTATTTTTGCAATGCTGACGTCGTTCTATCATGGCGTTCATCCATCAAGTTTCTTTGATATAGTAATCATCAGCATTCTTGTACTCATTACTGCAGCTGTAATGGGCAAGATTATCTTTATGCGTCTTGTTTTCCTCGAATTTGTCATTCTCATGATAGGTCAGATAGCGTATTCCATAATCAATAAAACCGTTGTTTATGACAGTCTGACCGTATCCAGGATCATGCTTCATTTTGGAGCAGAGGCTCTTGTCTACAGATCCTTAGAAGTTTTATATGAGTTCGCCGTTTATTCAGAAAAGCTCTTTGCTACGCTTAAGAAGAGAGAAGAGGCCGGAAAGGAAGGCATGGAGGATTTCCTTGTAAACATCTCCCATGAGCTGAGAACTCCGGTCAATGTAATAAATGGTATGTCCACTCTGATCCTGAAAAAGGAGACCAGAGATGATGTTAAATCCATAAGGGATGCCGGTCTTAGATTGTCCCATCAGATCGAGGATATTCAGGACTATAGTGAGATACAAAGAGGCGATGCGCTTCTTGAAGAAGAGAAGTACATGATAACTTCAGTCCTTAACGATATCGTAATGGGCTTTAATATCATGAGCATCAAGAAGGACATCGAATTTATCATTGATCTGGATCCAACCGTACCTGCCATGATGAAGGGCGATGCCAAGAAACTTAAAAAGATCCTGACCCACCTTATAGACAATGCCTTTAAGTATACAAGAGATGGCGGCGTATGCCTTAAGGTTACAGGCATTAGACGAGATTATGGCTTCAATCTTATTATTGAAGTTACCGATACCGGTGTAGGAATGTCTGAAAAAGATCGTGAGAAGATCTCAAAGGGCAATTATCAGACCAATAAAAAGAGAAATCGAAGCACAGGAGGTATAGGCCTTGGGCTTTCACTCGTATACGGTTTTGCGAGACTTATGGGAGGCTTTGTAACAATAGAAAGCACAAAGGGCCGCGGAACAACCTTAAGGGTAAGCGTTGTCCAGGAGGTGCTTGATCCTGCTCCATGTCTTTCTGCTGCAACAAAACGATTTATCGGGATCGCTTTCCATGTTACTCCCGAACGTTTCAAGGTGTCACAGGTCAGGGAGTTTTACAAGAGCATGGCCACAAATATGGCTATGGGCCTTCGACTGAACCTGTATTCTGCACCTAACTTAAGCGAGCTGAAAAGGCTTGTTGAAACCGGAAGCATTACCCATGTATTCATGGGTGGCTATGAGTATCAACAGGATCCACAGTATTTTGATGCACTTTCAAAGAGCGAGATCACGGTTACTGTTGCCGCTGATAAGGGCTTTGCTACCAATGAAGGAAGTCATGTTGTGATCATGCCAAAGCCTCTTTATGGTTATCCCTGTGTTAAGATCCTCAACGGAGATACTGAGGTTTCCGATCTTCTTGTGGGCGAAGAGGAAAAAGAGCTTAAACTGGACGGCATAAGGGCTCTGATAGTTGACGATGAGCCTATGAATCTGGTGGTGGCAACAGGTCTTTTCCGCGAATACAAGATGATCATAGATACTGCAGATAGCGGCAAGGAGGCACTGCATAAGTACGATACAAATGAATATGATGTGGTATTTATGGATCACATGATGCCTGAGATGGACGGCGTTGAAGCTATGAAGAAGATGAGATTTATCGCTGATCAGAAGGGAGAAAACTTAAAGATCATTGCTCTTACTGCAAATGCCATAAGCGGCGCCAGAGAGATGTTCCTCAGGGAGGGCTTCGATGGCTTTATCAGTAAGCCTATAAACATTAACGATTTTGAAAGGGTTATGACCCGTGTTATGCTGGACGGCAAATCCGGCCACAGTGGAGGTGCCAGATGATTTCAAAATTCGTTGAGAGAATTAAAAATGTACTAAGAGACCCGAGCCGTGGCTTTAAAGAGCGCGTATTTATCCTGCTTACCATGATCACGGTTGCGGTGGCTATTCTGGCTATAATTGGCGACATTCTTGTTGGCGAGAACATGGTTGAGATCGTTGCCCTTATTGTTACTGTCATTATTGTGCCCATAATTACACTTGTCTCACTTAAGAGGAACAGGGTTATGCTGGCACTTCGTCTTAACGTGTTCGGTGTGGTTATATTTCTTTTGCCAATCCTGTTCTATTCCGGTGGCGGTCTCATGGGCGGTGGCTTTATATGGATCATTTTCGCTTATCTGTACACAGGACTGGTACTCACAGGCATATGGAAACCACTGCTTCTTATTATACTGACCACTGAGACCTGCGGATTCTTCCTCCATGCTTATTTCCATCCTGAATATATTACCCAGCATACAAGGGAGACAGGATATGTCGATATTATGATATCGGTTATCCTGGTTGGTATTGTCTGCTGTCTTATGGTGTGGTTCGAGGAGTGGCTCTTTAGAGAGGAGAACAAAAGGGCAAGGGAAGAGACCAAGAAATCTGAGGAGCTCAATAAATCCCAGAACAGGTTCTTCTCCAGCATGAGCCATGAGATAAGAACACCTATAAATTCAATCCTGGGTCTTAATGAGATCATATTAAGACAGGAGGATGCTTCCGAAGAGATAATTAAGGATGCCAGAAATATTGAGGGTGCAGGTAAGATGCTGCTGTCCCTTATAAATGACATTCTGGATATGTCCAAGATCGAAGCCGGTAAGATGGATATTGTTCCGATAAACTACAGCCTGGCTTCAATGATATCTGAAATTGTAAATATGATGTGGCTAAGAGCCCAGCAAAAGGGGCTGAAGTTTAACATTGAGATAGATCCGTCAATTCCGACAGAGCTCTTTGGCGATGAAGTCAGGATCAAACAGATTCTGGTAAATCTTTTAAATAACGCCGTAAAGTATACAAAAGAGGGTTCTGTAACACTGCGTATTGAAAAAGAGGAAAGCAGAGGGGAAGACGTTCTTTTGATGTTCTCCGTCATCGATACCGGAATGGGAATCAAGCAGGATGTTATCCCATATCTTTTTGATGCCTTCCAGAGAGTGGACGAGGAGCAGAATGCCAAGATCGAGGGAACAGGCCTTGGACTTTCAATCGTTAAGCAGCTTGTGGACCTCATGGACGGCAATATTACCGTAAACAGTGTATATACAGAAGGTTCCACTTTCATCGTCACACTGTGGCAGAGGGTTACAAGAAAAGAAGCTATTGGAAATATCGACTTCCAGAACTATGAAAAGGTTCAGTCAAGAAGCGGCTATGTTCCTGGCTTCAAGGCTCCAGAGGCCAGAATTCTTATTGTTGATGACAATGAGATGAACCTTGAGGTTGAGAGAAAGCTTCTGGATGGAACAGAAGTTATCATAGACACGGCAGACAGCGGAAGACAGGCACTTTACCTGACCTCTGCCGAGAGATATGACTGTATTTTCATGGATCATCTGATGCCTGAAATGGATGGTATCGAATGTATGCAGGCAATCAGAAAGCAGGTTGGCGGCTTTAATAACCATACGCCGATCATTGTGCTTACTGCCAATGCAGACAGTGAGAACCGTGATCTGTACAACCGAAGCGGCTTTGACGGATATCTTGTAAAGCCTGTATCCGGTGTGCAGCTGGAGGAGGTACTTCTTGATCATCTTCCTGAGGTTAAGGTTGAGATGTCCCAGGGAACTGACCTCACAAAGGTTCAGATGAACAGCTCCAGAAGCTACAGCAAGAAGATACCTATCGTCATTGCCACAAGTACCATGTGCGATCTTCCTACCAAGGTGCTGAGAGAGCATCAGATAGATGTTATTCCATTCTCTGTAACCTCCGGCGGAAGGACTTACTATGATCTTCTTGAAGCCAACACTGATGAGGTTATGAGATATGTTCAGGAGGGTGCGGACTACAATTCAGCGCCGCCTACTGTTGAAGATTTCGAGAAGTTCTTTGGAAAAGAGGTAAAGAAAGCCCATCAGGTTATCTACATTTCGGTTTCAACATATATCAGTGAAGAATATAAGCATGCTTACGAGGCTGCCAGGGCATTTGGCAATGTATGGGTATTTGATTCAACCTTTAACTCCAGTGCTATAGGAATGCTGGTGCTTTTGGCCCAGAGAATGGCAGCGCAGGGCAGAAGCGTAGAAAAGATCATAGAAGAGCTGGGTGGCATCAGGGACAAGACAAGGTGCAGCTTTGTTACGGGTGATTCCGAGTTCATCATGAAGCGAGGCGGAATTTCCAAGACTACTTATGGAATAATCAGCACCTTTGGACTAAGGCCTGTCATAAATATCAAGGATGGACGGATTACTCCTTCAAGGGTATTTATGGGAGATATGGAGGACAGCTATTTCAAGTATCTGGACTATGCACTGCCAAGGCGCGCAAAGCCTGATCTTGATGTGGCGATCATCGATTATATCGATCTTTCTGACGAATTAAAGGAAGCAATTGTAGAGCATATCAGAAAGAGATTTAACTTTGAACATATCATCTTCCAGAAGGTATCCTCCGTTATGTCTTTAAACTGTGGCCGTGGTGCTATGGGAATCATGTACATAATGAAGAAGGATGAGCCATACAGCCTCAGCCAGATGCTGGCAAGTGTACTTCATGCACAGGAAGAAGAGAATGGCGAGGAACCTCAGGAAAGCGCGAATGACTTCCGTCAGGAGTCTGATGAGCTGCGTGAAAAAGAGCTGACTTATGAGCAGCCGCAGGAACCACCACAGGAGCCACTAAAGGAACCTGAGTGGTACGAGACAATCCCCGGCATTGACCCTGTAAAGGCGATTGAAAACAGCGGATCTGAGGATTCATTTAAGGCAGTCTTAAAGATCTTTTACAATTCAATTCCTGACAGGTCCAATGAGATTGAGGATTACTACAATACAGAGGACTGGGAGAATTATACCATCAAGGTTCATGCCCTGAAGAGCTCTGCAAGACTTGTGGGAGCAATGGAGCTTTCTGAAAATGCCAGGGCGCTGGAAGACGCCGGAAAGTCAGGAAACATAGACTATATAAAGGAGCATACGGAAAAACTTCTGGCTGACTTCAGGAGCTATAAGGGACTGCTCTCTGACTTCTTTGAGAAGCCTGAAGAAGAGGCACCGAAAGAGGAGCAGGTGAAGCCGCAGCCTGTGCAGAACTATGACAGATTCATAATTGACAGTGTCTACTGTACTTTAAAGGATGCGGCCTCAAAGCAGGATGACAAGGTCATTGAAAGGACTCTTAAGGAAATTTTAGACTACAGCTTCCCGCCGGAGGATGTGGAGAGGCTGGAAAAGATAAAAGCTGCATTTGGAGAAAAAGATTACGACGAGATAATTAAGCTTTCAGGAGAGTTATAAGAGGAATCCTATGAATGTTGAAAGCCGGTTGCTAAAAAGAATATACATAGTTCTTTTCGCCTGTATCCTGGGGATAATCTTTGTAGTAATACCTATCGGTAACACTTTCAAGGGCGATGGAAGAATTGAAGGTGTCAGGGAGTTTTCCGAAGGATGGGTTGATGAAGCAGGAAACAGCGTGTTTATTGATGAAATATCCTGTGCGGAACGCGGCGGAAAGATTAAACTTACCCAAAAACTGCCGGAGATACTGACAAATACAGACTGTCTGTGTTTTGAATCCCAGAATGCAAACCTTAAAGTACTTGTGGGTGGAAAGGCGGTTTATAGCTTTTCTTCGCGAGAAAACATTACAGGTAAGGGGTACGGCATAGCGTTTCACGAGGCCGGCATATGTGCTGAAGATGCAGGAAAACTGGTAACTCTTGAGTATGAAAGGGTTGGTGAGACAGGATCAAGCGGCAGGATACTGAACATGTGCATCTGTTCTCCTTCGGATTATATTTTAAGAGATGTGAGAAAAGAGATGTTTCCGTGCCTTTTGTGCGTGCTCACGGTGTTCTTTGGTCTGTTCCTTATGATCATTCATATGGTGGCATCCAAAAAGGATGTGCTGCCATTTGATGCGCTGGCACTTGGTACAGGTGCTATTCTGCTTGGCATATGGCTGTTCCTGGATACCAATACTATGCAGTTGGTTACCGGCGGGGTATATGTATGGAGAGCACTTAGCAGGATTATGCCATTTACCTTCGGCTATCCGCTTATTGTGTTCTTTAATTCAATGACCAAGCTTAAGAGAAACGTATATGTTCATGTTGGGTTCTGGATCTCATGCGTGTTTACGCTGGGGATAATCCTGGTGAGATATATCTACGGAATAGACATGATATGGTCATTCGCAAGAGCTCTGGCTGCCTATGTACTAATACTCACTGTGGTAGTCTGTGTGATGGTTTTCGATAATAACATTTATTGCAGAAGAACAGGTGCGAAACAGGATTATCGCTACTTTATAGCCGGGATCATCGCATTCTTTATCAGCGCCGGCATGGATATCATAAGGTACATGTTTTCAAAACGTCAGTCAGATACCAGCGGGTTCTTTACTATGATAGGTATGCTGATCTTCGTTGTGATGATGCTTTTAATGTTCCTTAAATGGTGGATGAAGGATCACGAGGCCATCGAGCGCGACAGATTTATCAACAGAGCACTTCAGTATGCAGTTTCTTCCAATTCGCCGGATACCAATATCAAGAATATTCTTGAATTCTTGGGAAAAGAGCTCAAGGCAGAGCGTCTGTTTATATTTGAGGATCAGAAAAACGGAAAATTCAGGGGCACATATGAATGGTATGACGTGGATGCGCAATCCCAGTCGATGGATCTTATTTATCTGCCCTATGAAGGCTTTATTGAGAAGATAGAGGAGGCCTTTGAAAAGAACAATAACAGAATTATTGTCAGAAGCCCCGAAGACTGTCGTGTTGCACTTCCGCCATTCTATAACCTTATGCTCACACACCACGTTCAGAATATTATCGTAAGCCCGCTGGAGGTTGGTGGAAAGATCTTCGGAAATCTGGGTATAATTGGACTTCCACCTGAGACGCTGGATTCTGTCGCAGATATCATGGATCTTATCAGCTACTTCCTGTCACAGCTGGTTCTTCAGAGAGAAGATCAGAACAGGGCGTTCCTGTACAACTATAAAGATGCTCTATCCGGTGCAGGAAACCTGATAGCTTACAGGAAATATACCGAGGAAGAACTTGATATGTCCGCTACGTTTGGCTATGTGCGCTGTGATATCCCTGACCTTGATCTGATCAACGTATCGCAAAGTTATGAGGTTGGAGATCAGATCGTGGTAGTTACGGCAAAATGCATGATGGAAGTCTTTGGAGAACAGAATGTTTTCAGGATCAATGGAACTCAGTTCGCAGCCTTTGGCTTTGAGAGTGAAGAAGTATACTTTAATAATGATGTTGACAGGGTAAAGAGGATGATCAGAGAAAACAGTATTGAAGCTTTTGTGGCATCAGTGTACTGTATATATGGAGCAAAAGATCTGGGAATTATCTATAAGCGTATAGATGATCTTATTAATGATCAGATCAAGAACGGAGATAATTATGAGTGTTAGTGAGATTATAAATCAGATGGGAATTGAGCTGCTGGTATTTGCGGTTTGTATGTTCTTTGGTATTCGATTAATAATCACCAGAGATGTTTCTATTTTAAGGAAGGAAGACCCGGAAAGTATTAAGCACCCGAAGGAGTACACCCTTTATGCTGGTTTGATTATTTTATTTTTAGGCGTCGCAGCTTTAGTTATGGGCGTGGTTTCTTTCTTTAATCCCATAGCCGCCTTTATTGTTATCATCATAGCAGTTATAATAATGGGTATCATGTGGAAATTCATGCATGAGAAGTACGCGTGATTTTTATTAAGCCAATATGCAGCTCCTGAGGATAAAAAGATTTGAGCTTGAACAAGTTTGTGCTATGGAGCTGAGACCAATAATGTTTGCATTCCATTGTATGCAAATATTATGCTCTGGGCTCAGCGGAATGTTCAGCACAACCGCAGTTCATGATCAAACTTTTTATCATCAGGAGCGTACGTAAGGAACAATGTAAACATGAACAGATATAGAGTTATGCTTGTGGATGATGAGGAAGATGTTGCACAGGCAATAATGAAGAAGATGGACTGGGAGAATATGGGGTTCGAAAAACCCAGATATGCTCATAACGGGCTGGAGGCTCTGGAGTTTGCTGAGGAGCAAAGGCCCGATATTGTTATGAGCGATATCAAGATGCCCTATATGGATGGCATGGAGCTGGCCAGAAACCTTAAGCAGCTCTACCCCAATATCAGGATCATCTTTTTCTCCGGCTTTGATGAATTTGAGTATGCCAAGGAGGCAATAAGGCTTGAGGCTGAGGAGTACATCTTAAAGCCCATTGATGCCGACGAACTCAAAGCTGTATTTACCAGAGTTCACGAGGCTCTGGACCGCGACATCGACGAGAAACTCAACGTGGCCAAGCTTGAAAATTACTATATGGATTCACTTCCTCTTTTACAGGAGGATTTTTTTGCGTCCCTTGTTGAGGGCAGAATTGCGGAAGGCAAGATCGGCAAATTCCTGGATGACTACAGAATAGAGCTGACAGGGCCCTTTTATGTCACCGCCATTGTTCACATCAGTACTTCAAGTATTCCGGAGGGAATGAACCCTGTCCTTTTATCAGTCTCCGTGCGCAAACTCCTTGAGGAGAGGATGGATGAAAAGTGGGGCTGCAAGTTCTTTTCCTACCTGGGCAGTACCGTGATGATCGCTCAGCTCCCTACAGAGAAGGATGCATCAGCCTTTACCGATGACTGTGACCGCATGTGCAGACTGGCAGAGAGTATATGTAAAGCCAACGTGACCATCGGCGTAGGAGAGGTGACACCGAACCTTTCCGAGATTGACAGTTCATATCAGGGCGCCAGAGATGCCGTGTCCTACAGGGTTTTATACGGACATACAAAGGCCATCAATATCTCAGAGATATCTCCCATGGAAAAAGAGACTTCCCAGACGGAGGATGCTGACAGTCTGGTGGATGTATTTAAAAAGATGAAGATGGCAGGTACAGATGATGTAAGTCAGGCTGCCAGAAAGTATATAGAGAGCAACACAAAAACAGCCGGTTCTGTTCAGAACTACAGGTTCTTTGTAATGGAGCTGGTAAGTGAGCTCTACAAATTCGGTAAGAGCAATCAGATCGATATGGCACAGGTCTTTGATATGAACAGCGATGTCTACGGCGTTGCTGCGCAGATGGAGGTTGGGGAACTGGCCAGGTGGTTTGACGGCGTGTGTGTCAGGATGCATGAGCTTATTGATTACAAGAGAAATGACACCACAAGGTCTTTTGTCACAAAGGCTCAGGAATATGTGGCCGATCATTATTCAGATCAGGATCTGTCAGTGGATTTTATATGCAATTATCTGGGTGTTTCCAGCGCCTATTTTTCCACTGTGTTCAAGAAGGAGACCGGCAAGACTTTCGTTGGGTATCTGACGGATTACCGCATGGAGAAGGCAGAGAGGATGCTGCTTGAGACCGATGAAAAGACATATATCATCGCCCAGGAGGTGGGATATTCTGATCCCAATTACTTCAGCTATGTTTTCAAGAAGCAGTTTGGGGTTTCGCCTTCCAAGTATAAATCCGGCAAGGAATGAAAAAAGTGGCTTTAAAAGAGTATTTTAAGGGGAAAACTGCACGTAGTATACAGGTTACGATCTCGGTATCATTCACGATCGTAGCCTTAGTTTGTATGCTGGCGATGGGAGTTGCGCTCTATCAGAGGTTTTCCGTAAGGTCTGAAAAGATGCTTACAGACAGTGTGCAGCTGACTCTGAACCAGACTGTCATAAATCTTGAGGATTATCTTCGAAGCATGAGACGAATGTCTGATGCCATCTATTACAACGTCATCAAGGATCAGGACATCAGCAAGGAAACTCCGATTTCACAGATGAATCTTTTGTACGAGGCGCACAAGGACTATCTGATCTCACTGGCGCTTTATTCTGAGGACGGTAAGCTTATCTGTGCGTCGCCGGTCGGCGTTGAGAAGCCGGAAGTTGATGTCACGAGTCAGAGCTGGTTTTCCAATGCGCTGGCAAGGCCTGAGAACCTGCATTTTTCACTTCCCCATGTTCAGAACCTGTTCGTGGATGATCCGACCTTCAGGTATTACTGGGTTATTTCCCTCAGTAGAAATGTTGAGCTAAACAAAAGAGGTGTGCCCGGGCAGGGCGTACTTCTGGTAGACATGAACTATGCCGTAATCGAGGAGATGATGAAGGGGGTTAATGACAATACCTCTGAGAGCTACGTTTATCTGTGTGATAGTAATGGAACACTCATATATCATCCGATGCTGATGCAGATAAGTGCAGGGCTTTACAATGAAAACAATGCCCAGGCAGCCAGCTATGATGATGGCAGCAGAAAAGAAGTGTTCATGGGCAAGACCAGGATAGTCACGGTGGATACTATGAGTTATACGGGCTGGAAGCTGGTGAGTGTTATTCCCACCAGTAACTCGTATCTTGCCATGAAGGATATCAGATACTTCGTAGTAATGGTTATTTCGACAGCTCTTTTAGCTATGCTGATACTCAACAGGTTTGTGGCAAGGCGTGTTACAAGGCCTATCACCAGGCTTAATGAATCCATCAGGGATATTGAGATGGGTAAGGTCAATCCTACGGTTTATATAGGAGGACCATCTGAGATCGAGCATCTGGGAAGGACGCTCAGGTCCAGTTATGATCAGATAAATCAGCTGATGAAGGACATGGTGGCATCCCAGGAGGAGAAGCGAAAGTCGGAGCTGGATGCGCTACAGTCCCAGATAAATCCTCACTTTTTGTATAATACCCTGGATTCCATCGTGTGGATGATCGAGGGTGAGAAGTATAACGAGGCGGTGTTTATGATAACGCAGCTGGCATCTCTTTTCCGCGTGAGCTTATCCAGTGGTAAGACCATTATTCCCATTGGGGATGAGATCAGGCATGCCAGCAACTATATGAATATCCAGAAGGTAAGGTTCAAGGACGCCTTCCTGGTGGAGTTTGATATACAGGAGGAGATCAAGGAATATTGCACTGTTAAGCTGATCGTTCAGCCTATCCTGGAGAATGCTGTCTACTATGGAGTTAAGGACATGGAGGACGGTGAGATTAAGGTCAGGGGATTTATGGGTGAAGACGGCGACATCTATATTACGGTTTCAGATAACGGTTTTGGAATGAGTCAGGATCAGCTGGAGTTTCTTTTGACTGATGATACGAGAGTTCGGAAGAAGGGTTCCGGTGTGGGCCTTATAAATGTGCAGAGGCGTATTCAGCTGCGATTTGGAGAGCAGTACGGGCTTAAGATTGAGTCTGAGCCGGATGAGGGCACGGTTGTGACAATCCATCTTCCTGCCATTCCTTATAATGAAGAGAATCAGAAGATATTGGAGAGCGGAAAGGAGAAGGTATGAAGAACCGAAATATCTTTATCCTGATAGTGGCCATACTTCTGGTTATAAGCCTTGGAGCATCAACTTCTGCGCTCATTATGAGCGGGATCCGTGAGGACTCTACAAAGGTTTCGGTGGTGCTGGATGACAGTGCTTCCGGCAGGTGGACGTCTTTTATGGCGGGGATGGAGCAGGCTGCCAAGGATAACGGGATAAAACTGACTATTGTTAATACGGGTAAGAATATTGCGCTTAATCAGCAGTATGCCATTATGAACGAGGAGATCGCCGCGGGAGCTGACGGAATTATCTTACAGGTTACAAGCAGCACCGGCACTGAGGGTATGATCTCTGATATCAGCAGCAAGGTGGTGCTGGAGCTGGTGGATACGGATGCTCAGACGGACATTGATGTTGAGGGGCGCTTTGCCTGCATTGCGCCTGATAATATGGAGATTGGAAGGGCGCTGGCCAATGAGGTCAGGATCGCTCTTGGAAGTGAGATAAGTCAGCACAAGGTTGGAATAATTGCCGGTAATATAAGGCAGAAGTGCATAGCAGACAGGCTGCAGGGATTTACGGAGAACATGGAGTCCTCGGGGGCTGAGGTGGTCTGGACCATCAACAGTACTTTGAATATTGCAGAGAGGATCAAGTTCAAGCAGATAGATAATCCCTGCGATATACTGGTGGCGCTGGATGATGCGGGGCTGGAAAAGACCTGTGAGTATGCGCTTAAGGAAGGAGTCACCCCTTATATATTTGGAGAGGGGAACTCCATTAAGAATGTGAGCTATCTGGACGACGGGCTTATTTACAGCATGGTGGTCCCAAATGAGTATTACATGGGATATCAGGCTCTTGCAGCGGTTGCAAAGAGGCTGGTGAACAGGCTGACACCGATGGAGAACGAGGTGATCAGTTTCAGGGTTATTAATAAGGAAAATCTTTTTGATGAGATGAATCAGAGGTTACTGTTCCCTGTTGAGCAGTAGTGATTTAAAGGAGAGTTTTTGGTATGGGGAAAGGCAAAAGGTTATTTGCGCTGATTATGGCGATATGTCTTTTGGCGGCTTGTAGTGGGTGTGGTGCTAAGGCGCCTTCGAAGGGACCGGAGAAGATCAAGATCGGAGTTACTTTGTATGACCAGTACGATACGTTTCTGGCGCAGCTCATGGACAGCTTTAATTCTCAGGTGGGTGACGAGGCTGAGGTGGTGGTTTACAGCGCATCTCAGAGTCAGCAGATACAAAACAACCAGGTAAAGAAGATGATAGAGGATGGCTGCAATGTTATCTGCGTGAATCTGGTGGACAGGACTGATCCTGCGGCGGTCATCGATGCGGCAAGGAAGGCTGATGTGCCTATAATATTTTTCAACAGAGAGCTGGTTGAGGGAGATATTAGGCGCTGGGACAAGCTCTTTTACGTAGGGGCGGATGCCTCTGAGTCGGGGATTATGCAGGGGCAGCTGGCGGCGCTTACATGCAGGACAGACACTACTTTGGATAAGAACGGAGACGGGCTGATTCAGTACGTGGTTCTTGAAGGAGAAGCGGGGCATCAGGATGCAATTGTCAGGACGGAGTTTTCTGTGGATACGCTGATCAAGGCAGGCGTGGGGCTGGATAAGCTGGGGTATGCCATTGCAAACTGGAACAGGGCGCAGGCACAGACCAAGATGAGTCAGTTCATTGATGACAACAAGGATGCCATCGAGCTGGTGCTGGCAAACAACGATGATATGGCGCTGGGGGCAATTGATGCCTATGAGGCCCATGAGATAATAAGGAGCAAATGGCCTGCCATTTTTGGAATTGACGGTACGGATGTGGGACTTGAAGCTGTCAGAGATGACAAGATGGTAGGTACGGTATACAATGACAAGGAAGGTCAGGCGGCGGCTATGTATCAGCTGGCGCTGGTGCTCTCAAGAGGCGGCAGTATTGACGAGCTTGCAGATCAGTATAACATTGAAGATGGCAAGTATATAAGGCTTCCTTACTCCAAGGTAACGGCCGCAAATATCAATAAATATATAAGCAGGTGATTGGTGTTATGGAAAGAAGAGTTTACAGAAGAGGAATCTTTTTGATTCTTATCATGGCCCTGATAGTGGCAGTAGTACAGGGCAACTATTATACATCGGTGGCAACCGGGGCTGATCCGCAGGTGCAGAATGCGGTTATTCTGGTGCTTGGGATTATTGCGATAGCTCTTTTCACAAGCAAGGCTCTTAAAGGGGCGCTTGGGCTGGAGCAGGGGATTTTGTATGTGATCTTCGGCGGGATGCTGATGAGGGTTGGATATGTCCTGAATATGGATATCTGGACGCTGCAGAATGACGGCGGAACCTTTACCGGATTTGGTACTGCGCAGATCAATAATGGGCATATCGGGTATGTGGAGTATATTTACAAGTTCTTCCATATTCCGGATATGGATCCGTACGAGTATTTTGGGTATTATCATCCGCCGCTTCATCATATCATTGAGGCGATCTGGATGACGATCCAGAGGCTGATCGGTGTGCCGGAGCCGCTGGCTTTTGAGAATATGCAGGTTCCTACGCTTATTTATTCGGCGCTTTGTATGATTGTTATGCTGCATATTCTGGAGGAGAGCGGAGTTGGAGAGAAGCTTGTGATGTTTGGAATGCTGCTCTTTGCGTTTCATCCCAGGATGATGGTGCTGGCTGGATCGGTAAATAATGATATTCTGGCGCTTTTGCTGCTGCTTACAACTATCTGGCGTACGCTGGTATGGATCAGGGAGAGGAGCTTTAAGAACATTATTCTTATTGCTCTGTCGCTGGGCTTTGGTATGATAAGCAAGCTCAACACGGCGATATGCGCGTTCTCAATTGCGCTGATCTTTGTGATCGTGCTGATTGATATTATTCGCAAGAAGAATCTGGTTACAATCAAGAAAACACTTCTTGAGTTTGTGGTGTTTGGAGTGATATGTGTGCCGATTGGACTTTCATATATTGTAAGGAATCTGGTGCTCTTTGGAGAAAAGCCCGGTATTCCTTCGCCGGCGCTTATTCCTAATGAGTCGGTGATGTATACGGGAGAGTTTTCGGTGTGGTCCATTATTGGAATACCTTCTATTGCGGATCTGCACATTGACTTTCCGTTCCATCCGCTTAGTGCCAAGGTGATCCACAATACATGGGTTATCCTGTTCCAGACGGGGCTTTTTGCAGAGGCTTATCCCACAACAATCCATGGGTTCCCGCTGGCGTTTGCTCAGGTGGCTTATGTGGCTTCGATTATTCTGGCGGTGGTAACAACGGTGGTATTTATTGTGGGATACACGGTCAGAGTGGTAAAGCTCTTTGGCCAGGCCAAGGCTGCAGGCGCCGCCTGGAGTGCAGTAATAGCGCAGGGGGCACAGGGCCCGGTTACACCACCGGAATCAGCTATTGAAGCTGCCAAGGTTGGTGATGCGCAGGCTGTTATGGGGCTCAGGGATTTGTTCCTTCTGTCCACATATGTGTTTATGCTGCTGAGCTTTTGCCTGTATGTGTTCAAGTATCCATATACCTGTTCAAGTGATTTCCGTTACATGACAGCGTCACTGGTATTTACATCAATTGGTTTTGGTATGTGTCTGGATGGAGATTCCAGCAAGACCTGGCAGAGGTTTGGTAAAGTTTTTATGGCTGCCTGTATGGCTGCAACGCTTATAGGATCGCTGCTGGTTTATATGAATTGGGAGATTTGATAAGAGAAGAGACTGGGAAGATGAGGTGGTCATTTTCACAGTCTCTTTTGCTTTTGGATTACTTCTTGCCGGAATGTGGTTTCTTTATGGGATCTACCTTTTATTAAAACTGTTACAACATAGAGTTTTGGTTGGTTTGGTCATGGTTGGTTTGGTCATGGTTGGTGTGGTCAATCATTTTTTGTATTCAGTCACTCATTTTGAAAAATGGGCAACAAAAAACCGCTCAACTGAGCGGTTTTTGTTCAATCGGAGTGACGTGATTCGAACACGCGGCCCCTACCTCCCTAAGATAGTGCTCTACCAACTGA
>JAEEGJ010015830.1_pt1 | contig 17481 bp, 9 predicted proteins | sample 8958761 | NCBI WGS metagenome assembly JAEEGJ01 (sample SAMN16246546, study PRJNA631951) | gut metagenome | biome: gut microbiome; feature: rumen; material: RS-attached | host: Bos | place: Iran: Karaj | collected 2018-10 | reverse complement strand
GCAGCTGACGAGCAACGGGTTCTCGGGGGCGCCCTATTTCATGCACATGATGGCTTCCATGTTCTTCATGCCAGCGTGAACCTCGTCCATGAGACCAGCGGGCAGTTGGCAGTTGTTTTGATAATAAGCGGTGCAGCATTCCGTAGTGATTGTCAAGCCAGCCGGTACAGGCAGCTTGAGCAAGCACATTTCGGCCAAGTTGGCGCCTTTGCCGCCCAACTCGTTCTTCATCGAAGCATTACCTTCAGCGGTCTTACCACCAAAGGTGTAAACGTACTTTGTCATTGTTTTAATTGATTATTAGTGATTTAATTGATAATCTTTGGTCTGAAAAATGAAGTTGCAAAAGTAGGAAATTCTTGGAAAATCTCAAAGAGGAAACTTACTTTTTTTACAAAAGCAGAGAATCTCTATAAATGCACACTGATTTCCTATTGCCCATCCTTATAATACTCAATCAGTTCCCCCATAGTCTCAAAAGGCGTTTCATCCAAATCCACCCAGATGTCGTTTTCGAGGCGTTGCATCTTCCAGCCTGACACTTGTCCGTCAATCATTACGGGCACGACGCGCCTGTCAAGGCCAAGGTTGAAACCCTCACCGATAAGTCCACTATAGGCATTGTTCATCTTGTCAACGATTCCGCTTAGGCTCCCCTTTATTTCCTTGTTTTGCATACGATTCAATTGCTGTTCGTGCCGCAAAGTTAGGAATAAAAGTGTAATGGCCTAAAAAAAGCGCCCCAAGAAATCTCCCTAGGCGCTTCCAACATATTAAAGAATGGTGTCGCTTATTCCTTCACGAACTTTAATGTACTTGCGGTGTGGGCTGACTTCACCGTGACAAAATAAACGCCGCTGTTCAAGCTTTCAAGGTTGAGGTGGGTCAGGCCGTGGGCTTGGCTTTGGCTGAACATTTGCTGCCCCATGCTGTTGAAAATCATAATGTTGCAGTTTTCTTCAGGCAGGTTGATGCTGAATTGGCCGTTGTTGGGGTTGGGATAGATGTTCAAACCGTTCATGACAGTCTCTTGCGTGACGGTGATGACTTCCGCGGGCGGGAAGACGATGTTGTCCAACCAGGCGCAATCGTTGCCGCTGCTGACATATATATCCTTGTTGTAAGACCAATACAACTGATGCTGTCCAGGGGTAAGGGTATACGACACCTGACCCCACGGCACCTCGCCTGACCATACTCCTAGCAATTCGGTATCGACGGAGAAGTATAAAAAGTCAAAGCTCTCTTCCGAGGAGACCTTCCTGTAGAAGCTGATTTCGCCTTCGCTTTGTACGTCGAGGGTGATGGCCAATACGGAACTCATATTGTCGCCGATGCTGCCCGACCTGGCGCAGTAAGTGCCTTCATAGGGGTCTATGTCGACCACTATCCAAGGATGGCTGGCGTCGTTGACCCACTCGAAATTCGAGAAGGTGCCGCTCTCCCAATCTTCGATGACGTTGCCGACCATGAAGATGAAACTGTCGTTGGTGAAATAATTGCCCGAGGAAACGGTGAACCCAATCTCATAGGCCATGCCAAGCTGGGCTTCTTCAGCAAGTGTGAAGGTGAAATCAACGGTGAATTCTCTATCAGCTTCAACCATGCCTTGTGGGAACTCGGCTTGCGCAAAACTGATTTCAGGTACGTCGCAAATGATTTGGAAATTGGTGTTGGGTGCATCGCTCAGGCCAGTGTTTTTGACGGTGATGTGAACGGTAACGGTCTCGCCTGGATCGATGTGACTATCGCCGTTGCCGTCTTCGATTTCAGTGCCCATTACGGCGAACTCGGGGGCGTGCAAAGTGATGTTGAAGTGGCTTTCCCAAGTCTCGTTGCCGTCGGTGCAGCGGAGTTTGAACTCAGCTTTGGTGAAATTGGGCACGTTGTCGCTGATACTTATGGCAAAGGCATTGTTGACGTTGACGACCGTGTTACCAGCAATATTGCCAATGGTCTCAGTCCCATCAGTGATGGTGATGTATTCAGAATTGGAGAGGAGGGTGGCAGTCACGTTGCTGGCATCCAAAAGACCGATGTTTTTGAACTGCATGTCCAATTGGATGTCGGTGCCGTAATCGGGCTGGGCGCCGTCACTGATTTCGTAAGCGTCAAAGACGACATACGCGCAGTTGGTGGGGAAGGAGGAGATAGTCATCGTGACAGGCCAAGCGTCGCAGCCAGTGACGATGAGGCTCATGTCATCCACGAATTCGATGGGGTCAAACTCGAGGGTGAGATTGCCGTTCTGGTCGGTGTACCCCACGCTCAACAGTACATTGTCGTGAAACAGGGCGCAACGGAAATTGAAGAGCGGGTTGCCATCAGGATTCTGAATATCGACGGATAGGCTTGACGTTCCCATGGGGATGGCGTCGGAAGTGATTACGTTAGGCGTAAATGGCTCATCGTGCCAGACGCTGACAGCTACGTCGCCCATAAGGTTGAGGTCGTAGAAGTTCCAGCGTAAGGCGCCTTCTTCCCATTGGCCAGGAGCCGTGACCCATGGCGCGGTTTCAATCTTGCTTTCTTTCAAAGCCATGCCCGCGTATGGGATTCGGTCGTGGTAATATGCGTCTTCTGTCTCGCGGTGCAGGTGGATGGCAGGGCCTTCAGTCTGGCCTTCGTTGAACCAGCCGTAGCGCGAGTTGCCGAAGGTGGCCACGGCGAAGTTACTGATTTTGGTCATCTTTTCGAGGATGCAATTTGAGGTGAAGTCACCGCAGATGCAACCCGAAGTGTGGAAGAAAGTGTAGTTGTGCGTCACACCATCAACGCTGCTGAAGTTGTCGTCAGTGATGTCGCCGTTGGTCCAGCCAGCCACATAACTCGTGTTGGCGTGACCGTCGTGGTGGACGTATTGCGTGCCTTGGTTGATAGCATTGCGGAGCAACCAGCCGCTCCAGTTGCCTTCTTCTTCATATAGACGGGTGAAGTCGTAATCTTCTGGAATGCCAACGGTCGTGTAACCATTGTCGTCATGCTCGCCGACGAGGAGTTCGAGGTATTGGCTGCCATTGCTGAGGGGGTTGTCGTAAAGATGCTCGCCAGCCAGGATGACTTTGTTAAATTCTCCAAGGACGGGTTCGGTCTGGTAGGTGAAGGTCTTGTGGAACATGTTGTCCAGTTCTTCTTGGTTGCTGAAGCACATGCGGCCGATGCCGATTTCAGGCAACAGGTCGTCTTCGCCGATCTCGCCCCAAAGGTTGTCGTTGTCGTCGTTCCAGGTGCCGTCCAAAGCAGCGTAATAGAGGTCGGCGGGGATGTCGCTGTCTTCCTGGTTGCCGCCTCCGCTGGTCACGTAGCAATAGAGGCCACGATAGGGGATGGCGGGTACGTCACCGGCAAGGTTCACCATCTGGATGCCATTGTTTTCGTATTCTTGAAGGATGAAATTGCGCAGTTTCTCGGGATTGTCGCGGCCTTCCATGCCGTTGAGGATGCTCTCAAGCGTAACGATTTGGCTGCGCAAACCACGGGCTCGGTAGAACTCCACATATTGGTTGAACTGCTCGGCATATTGTTGCTTGACGACAATCAAAATATCGTAGCCATTCACGGTGCGACCTTTGGTGTCGTAGGATTGCAGCATTTCGGGGTTCTGAGCCAGCTTTTGGGCACGTCGAGCATTATCGCCATTGAGCCATAAGCGGCGACTTTGATCGCGTTTGGCTGCTGTCGTTGTGACTCTCACCACGGCTTTGGTGGCATAACGCACTTCGCCCGTGGCAGGGACGTATTGCACTGGCGTGAAAGCGCAGAAGGCGAAACCGACACCGTTCATGTACTGCGTGGTGAGTTGACCATAGGCTTGGGCGGGATAAACGCTCTTTGAAGCATAGAGGGCTTCGTCCTTCTCGAACTGACGGCGCACGGGGTCAGAATAGGGGCGGGCCGACTGGTAAGGGAAGAGGTTGACGTTGCCTTCCAAGGTCTGGAAGCCGGAAAGCTCCACCTCGATGGAGGCGGCCTCGGTACCTTGAGGCAGCATTAAACTGACGCTCTGCCACGGCAACGAGGGCTGTCCTGCAAGGGCGCTCTGCATACAGTTCGCAAACTGAATCTGGTCGTAGCCTTGAATCTGGCTGACCTTCGGCTGGCCGAAGTAATAGGTCTTCTCGATGGTCTGCGCCGAAGTGAATAGGGTGACCATCAGGCTGATAATGATTAGACTTAATTTTTTCATTTTATTAGTTTATAATTTGTTGTCGAATTCTTCTTTGCAGGCGGCAGGCACTTCCTCTATTGGGTATGGATGCAATTGCCCTTTGGTTGCCATGTATGGCCGTTTTGCGGGCAAAATTACACAAAATACTGAAATTGTGCATTTTTTTCTATGGGGAATTTGACTATTCCCCTCTTCATCACCGCTTTATGATGACAGAACATTTCTACTCTAACCTCAAGGCTCCGTCTGTTGGTTCTGTTCAAGCTTCTCTTTAGCCTGATCAAGAATATGTTCAGCTTCGTACAACTCTTCTATCAACTTTATCTGAGTGGTGTCGTTTTTCCCGCGGTCATCCTCGTCCATAGTGCGCTGTTGGCTGAATCTTTGTAGCTCCTCCTCGCTGACCTTCATCATCTGCATACAACGGTTGCGCTTTTTCTGCATGTCCCTCAAAAAACCACAGGTTGTGAAATAATACTCTGGATAGTTCATGCATAAGAGGCCTTCGAAAGACGTCAAGGTTTCGGGCATCTCATTCTTTATTCTTTCCACAATCATTTTTTTGTAGAAGTTTCGTGTATTGTAGAAAGAGGAGACCTCGTGGACAAAGTTGACATTGCCGAGGGTGTTGAAGGTCTCGATATTGGAGGAGAAAATCTTTTCTGTCGTTTCAGAAAACTCATAATAGGCAATCGAAGTAGCCGGAATAACAAGGTAACGCAGACTGTCGAAATATTGCGGATGAAGTGCAATCTGCTGCTGTGCCTGGTTTGCCTGTTGCAGCAAGAAATTGGTTTGTTGCACTTGCTCGATGGTCTTGTCGAAGTCATAAATAATCATCAGGACCATTTCCCTTTTGGCTCCCTCTTTCTGTCGCTTCTCGATGACGGCGGAGGTGCCGAAGGTCAGCACGATGGATATTGTCGTGGCGATAAGCGTCAATAGGAACTCCTTCAAATAAGGTAATTCGCTTTCTTTCTTGTTCGGGTTTTTCATTATTCGCTTTTTTTCGGTGGTTTACATTTTTTTACAGAAGGTCGCGACCTGCGGCAGTACTCAGTTGATCTCTATTAAATCTACGGCATCCCCAACACATCCTTCACCTCCCAAGCCTGCGCTTTCATCTTGCAGGTAGCCGTGCAACGGATGTCAGCAACGGAGGCCCCAAACTGGACTTGATATGTGCCGGCTGCGGTTTCCCAGGTTGAGTGTTCCTCGTTGAAGGAAGCTAATTCGTATGCAGTGACCTTCATTGTCAAGGTTTCGGACTCGCTTGGAGCCAAAAGCTTAGTCTTGGCAAAGGCCTTTAATTCGCGTGTGGGTTTTTCGAGACCTCCCGCCGGGGCTGAGACATACAATTCCACCACTTCGCGACCTGCTACCTTGCCGGTGTTCTTTACTGTGACGGTGGCTGTGAAGCCGTCTTTGTCTGCCTTCACATTGGGTAGGCTGTAGGCGAAAGTGGTGTAGCTCAAGCCGTAGCCGAAGGGGTAGGAGGCCTCCACATTCTTGGTCTGGAAATTGCGGTAGCCCACCCAGATGTCTTCATTGTATTCGGTGTAGTCCACATTCTTACGCTCGCCTCTTCTGCCTTTCGTCATATCCCAAGTGTAGGGGAAATCCTTTGATGAAGGGATGTCCATGTAGTTGACGGGGAAGGTCATGGGTAGCTTGCCGGAGGGATTCACTTTGCCGCACAGCACGTCGGCCACGGCATAGGCCCCTTCTTGTCCCGGTGCCCAAGGCAACACGATGGCATCAACCAAGTGTTTCCACGAGGCTGTCTCGACAACACCGACGATGTTCAACACCACCACGACTTTCTTGCCTGCTTTGTGGTAGCTCATGCTAATGTTTTGAAGCATCTCGCGTTCGATGGCAGTCAGCTCAAAGTCATCGGGCACCACGCGGTCGGCACCCTCACCAGCCACACGGCCCAACACGAATACAGCTACATCGTTGACAGAGGCTTGCCGTTCAATGGCTTGCGCCGAAATAGTTGGTTCTTGACGATGACGCTTGTCAATCGCGCTGCCGTTCATCTTGTCGGTGGTGTTTTGAGTGGCATAGCAGAGACGATAGTATTCTGCCAAGTTCTCGTCCAAGGTAAATCCGGCTTCTGTCATCGATTCCTGCATGTTGGCGATATGCTCTGTGTTTACCCATCCCGAACCTGTTCCAATACCTACAAAGTCAACAGAACAGAGGCCATAGAGGGCAACCTTTTCAGTGCCTTTTAGTGGCAGGGCGTTGTCCTCATTTTTGAGCAGGATGATAGATTCTTCGGCAGCCTTGCGCGCCATAGCGGCATGGGCTTTCAGATCGGGTTTGTTGGAGAACATGTAATGGCGGAAATTGGGAGTCTTTACAATGTAATTCAGTATGTTGTGCACATTGCGATTGAGTTCCTCTTGAGTAATCTCTCCGCTATTGACGGCGGCAAGCAAACGGTCGATTTCTACCTGTCGGCCTGGCTCCATCAAGTCATTACCGGCTTTGGCTGCTTTCACGGTATTGTCTTTCACACCCCAGTCAGTCATCACGATGCCTTCGAAGCCCCATTCGTCGCGTAACACGGTGGTGAGGAGCCCTAGACTCTGTTGGGTGTAGTCGCCGTTGAGTTTGTTGTATGACGACATCACCGTCCAAGGTTTCCCTTCCTTGACGGCGATTTCGAAGTTCTTCAGATAGAGCTCCCTCAACGCGCGGTTGCTCACACGGGCGTCGTTCTCCAAGCGGTTGATTTCTTGGTTGTTGGCGGCGAAATGCTTCGCGGAAGTGCCCACACTGTTCTTTTGTATGCCACGGATATAGGCGGCAGCCATCTTGCCTGAGAGCAGTGGGTCTTCTGAATAATACTCGAAGTTGCGCCCACAGAGTGGATTGCGGTGAAGGTTCATGCCAGGGGCGAGGAGCACATCGACGCCGTATTCCAGCACCTCGTTGCCCATGGCTGTAGTTACGGTTTCCACCACTTCGGGATCCCATGAACTAGCAAGGAGTGTGCTGGTGGGGAACCCCGTGCAGTAGAAGGTCTGGTCGGTGCCTTCACGTGTCGGTTGGATGCGGAGACCTGCAGGACCGTCGGCGAGCACCGTCATGGGGATGCCAAGTCGTTCGATTTCATGGGTATAGCCCGCTGCACCAGGCACCAATGACCCTGAGGCGCCAACCAATAGGGTGACTTTCTCTTCCGTGGTCATAGCATTGAGAATCTCGTCGATGTTGTCGGCCCGAAGGATAAGCCTATTGTCTTGCGCAATGCTGTTGAAACAGCAGACGAGGCTCAGCAAAGCAATAAAGCATGCTCTTTTCATGGCTATGGTGTTATTCGATGATTAACTTTTTGACTTCAGTGTTGTTTCCGCTCTGGATTTGGACGAAATACAACCCCTTGGGAGCACTATTGAGACTGATTCGTTGGATTCCCGAAACCTGGTTGAGTGTCATCACTGCTTGACCCATGATGTTGAAAATACGGATGTTGCTTTCATTGGCAAGTTCAATGACGAAATTGCCATGGTTGGGGTTCGGATAAATCTTGTAGTGCTTTTCAGTCACGGTTTCCTCCACTGCGGTGATGATGCTGGCACGCGGGAAGGTGATGTCGTCAATCCAAACGCAGTCTTCGCCCGCTGAATTCTTCTTGTTCTTGTCGTAGAGCCATTGGAAGACATGACGGCCTGCCTCAAAGCTGTAACTCACATAAGTCCAGTCGTTTTCGCCCGACCACCAGTCCATTCTCTGCCCGTCGATGAAGAAGGCGAACAGGTCTTTACGGTATTCGGTCGAGGTCTTGAACCAGAAGCTGATTTCGCCATCGACGAGAACCTCGGTGTAGGCATACAGGTTGGAGACTTCGTCATCGTCGATGGCACCCGAACGGGCACTGTAGCTTCCGCTATGGGCATCGCTGTCGGTGACATACCAATGGTGGTCACCGCCATGCTCCCAATTGAGGAAGCTGAAATCCGTGCTTTCGAAGGTCTCTGTGGTGACACCGATGGAGAAGATGTAGTCATACGGCGTGACGTAGGCGCCAGTATGGAGTTCCATGTCGAAGTGGAAAATGGTGCCGCCCAAGATGTCGTCGTCGGATGTGAAGCTGATTCCGGCGGCGAAGGTGCCGTCTTGACTAACGTCGCCAAGCTCGATGCGGCTGTCGTTGAGATGGATGCGGCTGTCATCGCAGGTCACCGTAAGATAAGTGTCGGGAGCCGTGGCATGGCCGATGTTCCTGCCGTTGACCATCAGTGTGACTAACTCGCCTTGGTCGATGAAGCCGTTGCCATCGCCTTGGCTGTCATCTACCTCGATTTCGGTGAATTGCAGGTTGGGAGCCTTGGCGATGTAGTTTTTGGTGGTCGTATGTGTCGTTTCGCCCACGTAGGTTGTAAGCTCAAGGGTGAAAACGGTGTTGTCGGGAATGTTGTCGGCATATTCAATCTCGCCGATGTGGTCATACTGTTGTGTGCTGTCTGGCGCAAACTCATCAATGGTGAAGCTACTACCATACGAAATAACATATTCGCAATCTGTGGTGACGGCGGCATGAACCTGATACGCAGTCACGTCACCTATATTATAAAGTTCACCGTGAACCTTATGGTATATGCCATACATAGCCTCTTCCTCAATGTCAAGGAGGGTGCCGTAAACGTAAGCCTCGCCGCTCGCAAATCCCGTCACTTCAAAAGTTTGCGGCCAGGCGCTTTGTCCCGTGACGATGAGTTGCATTTCGCCCACCACATCGAGAGCGGGGAAGAAGGTCAGTTCGGCATCGCCGTTTTCATCGGTAATGCCAAAACCAAGCAAGGTTTCGCCATCGAAAAGGCTGACGCGGAAGTTGTCGAGCGGTGCGTCAAAATGGCTGACATGCACCGTCGTGGAGGTGGTGCCGACCATCAAGCCGTTCTCAAAGACCACGTTGGGTGTGAACGGTTCCTCAAACCAAGGACACAAGGCCGCGTCGCCCAACACGTTGAGGCAGTAAATGTTCCAACGCAGGCAACCGTTTTCCTCGTCCTTTTCTTCGTAGGGAATCGCAACCCACGGAGCTGTGGCTATTTTGGCCTCGCGCAAGGCCATTCCAACGGAAGCGATATGGTCGTGGCAGTAGGCGTCGACGAACTCGCGATGGATGTGAGCTGCCATGCCGTCTCCCCATGGCACGTACCAGCCGTAGCGCGAGTTGCCCGTGGTGATCACAAAGCCCGTCTCAATCGTGACCATCTTCTCCAGCACGCAGTTGATGGGGAAGTTGCCGCAGATGCAGCCGTGCGAATGGAACAACATGTAGTTTTGGTTGATGCCGTCGTTGCCGGAGAAGAAGTTGTTGGGCATACTGCTACCATACCAGCCCGCCACATAGTCGTCGTTGGCATGGCCCACATGGTGCACATACTGTCCGCCCGTGCCAATCATGTCGCGGAACTCACCGCCTCTGAAATCGTGCTGTGGGGTGGCGTAGTAGCGCTTGAAATTGTAATCTTCAGGATAGCCGAAAGTGGTGTATTCGTAGTCGTCATTTTGTCCGATGAGGCGTTCCATGTCGTCGCTGCCATAGTAGCCGTCACCAAGGTGTTCGGCACCGAGGATGGGAGAGGTAAACTCGCCCAAGACAGGGTTTTGCAAGTAGCTGAAAGTCTTGTGCATGATGGTCTCAAACTGCGTCTCGTTGTTGAACGGCAAACGTCCGATGCCGAGTTCAGGGAGCAGGTCGTCTTCGCCCACTTCGCCCCAGCGGTCGTCACCGTCGTCGTTGAGGGTGCCGTCGAGGCAGGCATAATACATATCGGAGGGCAGTTGGTCTTCATAGCCTTCCTGCGCCCAGCAATAGAGACTGCGGTAGGGCACGATGCTCACGTCGCCGCCGAGGCTAACCATCTGAATGCCGTTGGTTTCATACTCTTGGATGATGTAATTGCGGATTTGCTCTTGATGGTCTTGGCCCTCTATCGTAGAATAAATCTCTTCCAAAGCCACGATGTGGGTGCGTATGCCCTTGTCGTTGTATAAGTTCAGGTATTCGCCGAAGCGCGGAATCCATTCTTCTGAGGTGATGACGAGCATGTCGTAACCGCCGATTTCGCGACCACGTTTATTGTAGGTGCTTAACATATTGGCATTCTGAGCCAAACGCTTGATGGAAGCCTCGTTTTCAGGCGTGAGCCAAAGCTTGCGACTGTGGTCGTCGCGGCTCGTGGTGGTTTCAATTGTGACTGTCACGGTTTGGGCATAACTGACCTTGCCTGTGGCGGGAACGTAGCGCAACGGCGTGAAACCACTGAAAGCCATTGCCACGCCATTTAGGTATTGTGTGCTGACCTTGCTGGAATTCCTTGTGGGATAAGCGTTTTCGGAGCGGTAAAGGCTTTCGTTTTTGGCAAAAGGAATCAACTTGTCCACTGAATATGGTCTAGGCTGTTGGTAAGGATACAGGTTGAACGTGCCTTCCATCTCCACATAATCGGCGAAGTCGACGTGGATGGCGACAGCTTCCTCGCCTTGAGGCAACATCAAACTGACGCTTTGCCAGGGCAAAGTCGGTTCGCCAACAATTCCAGCGGGCAAACAACCTTGGAAACCAATCTGTTGGTAGCCGTCGCGCTCACTGACGACAGGCTGGCTGAAGTGATAGGTGTGTTCAATGGTTTGGGCCTGCGCAAAAAAGGTGACGGCCAACAATAATAAAATGAAATACAGCTTTTTCATTGGAGTTGAATTAATTTGGGCGCAAAAATAAAAAAAAGACCGTTTATGTGTTTCTATTTTCTAATTTTGCCCTTTAATTTAGCAAAAAATGAACAAGATTAGAGCCGCCGTAGTAGGTTACGGCAATGTGGGCCGCTTCGCGCTGGAAGCCTTGGAAGCCGCCCCCGATTTCGAGATTGCGGGCATCGTGCGCCGCAATGGAGCTGAAAACAAGCCTTTGGAACTGTTTCAATACGAGGTGGTTAAGGATGTTAGGGAACTGAAAGACGTGGACGTGGCGATTTTGGCCTGTCCGACGCGCAGTTGTCCCGACTACGCCAAACAAATCCTACCCTTGGGCATCAATACGGTGGATTCTTTTGACATCCACACAGCGATTGTCGATTATCGCCATGAGCTGACGCCTATTAATAAGGAAACCAACACGGTAAGTGTCATTGCTGCTGGCTGGGACCCGGGTTCGGATTCCATTGTCCGCACGTTGATGCAGAGTCTTGCACCTAAAGGATTGTCCTACACCAATTTCGGACCTGGCATGTCAATGGGCCATAGCGTCTGTGTGCGCTCTAAGAAAGGCGTGAAAAACGCCCTCTCAGTGACCATCCCGCTGGGCGAAGGCATTCACCGCCGCATGGTATATGTGGAACTCGAAAACGGTGCGACCCTCGAGCAGGTGACCAAAGACATCAAGGCAGACCCGTATTTCGCCAACGACGAAACCCATGTGTTTCAGGTAGATAGCGTCGATGAGGTGCGCGACATGGGTCATGGCGTGAACCTAGTTCGCAAGGGTGTCTCGGGCAAGACCCAAAACCAGCGCATGGAGTTCAACATGAGCATTAACAATCCCGCTTTGACGGGGCAGGTGCTGGTCAACGTAGCCCGCGCCACGATGCGCCTGCAACCGGGCTGCTACACGATGGTCGAGATTCCTGTCATTGATATGCTTCCCGGCGACCGCGAGGAACTGATTCGACATTTGGTTTGATTAGTGTAATGAAACACAGAATCCAACCACAGAGCGTCATTGCGGGCTTGACCCGCAATCCCTTGAGCGATAGGGTTTCGTCTTCGCACTCGGGAGATGGCGGATCCTTGTCCGCCATGACGGCTAAAGGTGTATGGGTGGCCTTTATGGCTGTGTTTTTCCTGTTGTTGTCTTCATGCACCCCAAAGCAAGATAAAGTCGAGGCTTTATTGTCGCAAATGACCCTTGAAGAGAAATGCGGCCAATTGACCTGTCCCATAGGCTTCAATTTCTACAGCAAGGACGGTGATTCGCTTTGGCTATCAGAGAGTTTCCTCGGCAAGATGGACACCTTGCCGCTCGGTTCCTGTTGGGCGGTGCTTCGCGCTGACCCATGGTCAAGGAAAACGGTGGAAACGGGCCTGCACCCGAAGGAATCTGCTCGTTTACTGAACATGATGCAACGCCACGCGATAGAAAACACCCGCTTAGGCATTCCGCTGTTGTTCTGTGAGGAAACGCCGCATGGTCACATGGCCGTTGGTACGACCGTTTTTCCGACAGGCATCGCACAAGCCAGCACTTGGAATCCTGAACTTTTGGAACAAATGGGCGAGGTAATGGGGAAAGAGGTGCGTCTTCAAGGCGCACATATTGGTTATGGTCCCGTCCTCGACATCGCCCGCGACCCGCGCTGGTCTCGCGTGGAGGAGACGATGGGTGAGGATCCGTATCTTGCTGGCGTTTTGGGTGCAGCGGTCGTCAAAGGGATGCAGAAGCACGTTTGCGCCACATTGAAACACTTGGCTGCCTACGGCATCCCGCAGGGCGGACACAATGCCGCCACCGCCGAAGTCGGGCCAAACTGTCTGATGACGGATTATCTGCCCTCATTTGAGAAAGCCATTTGCGAAGGCGGTGCCAAAACCGTGATGACTTCCTATAACACCATCGACGGTGTGCCATGCTCGGCCAATCAATGGCTGTTGCAAGAAGTGTTGCGCAAATCATGGAACTTCAAAGGTGTGGTTTTCTCTGATTTGAATGCTGTCAATGCCATATATGCGACACAACATGTGGCCGCCGACCCTGCTGAAGCCGCTGCCTTGGCACAGAAAGCCGGTGTCGACATCGACTTGGGCGGATACAACTACGGTGGTTTCCTGAAGGAAGCTTTGCAGCGCGACCTCATCACTGAATCCGACATCGACCGTGCCGTGCGTCATGTTTTGCAACTGAAATTCGATCTTGGCTTGTTTGACAATCCATACGTTGACGAGGCTTTGGCTGAGGATGAAGTCGGCACGGCGGAAAACGCGCAATTGGCCAAACAAGTGGCCTTGGAATCGGCAGTTTTGTTGAAAAACGACGGCATTTTGCCCTTTGGCGAACAAATTAAAAAGGTGGCGGTCATCGGGCCGAACGCCGATAATATGTACAACCAGCTCGGCGACTACACAGCGCCGCAACATCCCGATCGCATCATGACGATGCTCGAAGGCATCCGCAAAAAGGGCAGGGCAGAGGTGATATACGCCAAAGGATGCGCTGTTCGTGATGAAAATGATTCCAACATCGAGGAAGCCGTAAAAACAGCACAAAAAGCTGACGTTGTGGTGCTTGTGGTGGGTGGAAGTTCTGCCCGCGACTTCAAAACGAGTTATGAAGACACAGGTGCTGCCATTGTGGATGAACACCTTTCTGACATGGATTGTGGCGAGGGCTACGACCGCTCCACATTAAGGCTTTTGGGCAAGCAAGAGGAACTGATGCAGCGCATTTACGCCACCGGCAAACCCGTCGTGACGGTCTATATACAAGGCCGCCCCTTAGACATGAATCTCGCCAATGAAAAATCCAACGCCTTACTAACGCTTTGGTACCCAGGCATGGAAGGCGGCTCTGCGTTGGCTGACATCCTTTGGGGCGACTACAACCCCGCAGGCCGACTGCCTATCTCAGTGCCACGTTCGGTGGGACAAATCCCTGTGTATTATTCCCAGCCCGCTACGAGCGATTACGTGGAAGAACCTGCCAAGCCACTGTTCCCCTTTGGCTTTGGCTTGAGTTATACCCAATTCGAATACAGTGACTTACAGGTTGATGTGATACAGCATGACGCTAAGGCCATGTCATCCCAACGTGGGCATGTGGGTAAGCGGGGATCTATGGCCGACACCCTTTGCAAAGTCACCTGCCAAGTGAAAAACATCGGCCCCTATGACGGCGATGAGGTAGTCCAACTCTACGTCCGTGACGAGGTGGCCAGCATTGCGCCCGCCTCAAAGCTATTAAAAGGCTTCCAACGCGTACATATTAATAAAGGTGAAGCCCAGCAAATGGTTTTTTATCTCACTGACCGCGATTTGTCAGTTTATTCCAAGGAATTGGGCTGGCATTTCGAAAAAGGTGCTTTTACAATTATGGTAAGTGAAGATCTGTATTTGACGACAAACCTTTAATTCTTCCCCATCATCTCCTTGTTTGACTTGCTCCGCCGTTCGTTGAAGATGTAAACGACCCTCAGTGTCAGGGAGTTGTTGTATTGCAATTGCAGGGGAGGAACATTTTTGTCGTCGTCTTTCAGGAGTGTCTCGTTTTGGTCTTTGTAAAATAGCCTTGTGCGGATGGGCACTATCGAGTACTGGTAGCGCAGCTCGGCGTGAATGCCTTCCCAGATGCGCACCCTGAAGTCGGCGCAGATGCCGAAATCGCGCGGACGGTAGGTGTGGGAGTTAGCTACGACTTGTGGGATGGAAATGGAATCAGCGAAACCTACTGAATGGACGATGTCTCCCAATTGGGTGATGTTTTTGACTTTACTGATGTCAGGAAGCTCGTCTTCGTTTTCTTTCCAGTGCAATTTGCCGTCGCCGAGGCCAATGCCTGTTGAAACGCCGTTGACCTTCTCACTGATGCCGACGATACGTCCGTAGGAAAAGCCAATGCCAACGCTGAACCGGTTTTTATCGGTAAGGTAAATCATCAGAGGTACTTCCACATAGTTGAGTTTCAGATTATAAGTTCCTGTGTATGACCCTAAATGCAAGTTCAGCGAATCATTCTTGTTGGCACCTTTCTGGCTGAAAAGCACTTCCAATCCAACGTCCATGAAACTTGTGATGGGCACTAATGCACCAGCACCGGCATGGACGCCAAATTTGCGGTAGCGGTAACACTCGTCACCATCCACTTGAGCTGCGTTGCCACCTACAAACACCTCGCCTTTGATGATTTGCGCATGAAGCAGTGTGGGAGCGGCCACTAAAAAAGTCAATAACAAAAAGGTTGTTCTGAATCTCTTCATTGTTCTCAATTTGTAGGATAAACTGATTTGTCGCGGATTTATTGCGAAACAAGGCGCAAAATTACAATTTCATCATCAATTCAACTGCTGGCCCGATACGTTGTACCGTTTTCCGTCCTTGATGATGATGATTTGACCGTTTTCAAACACTTTCTGAACGGACGGATCTGTCGGGTTGCCATTGTTTTCGCTGGTGCCGTAATCCGTTTTCTCGATGAAATCAGACCAAACAATCTCCGATTCGTTGCCATTGGCGAATATCGAGCTGATGCCGAATCGGTACATCCCCGCGATGGCACTACTCCAAGTTGGGTCGATGTAGGATGTACTGGTTACCTCGTCGGCAAGCACAACGGTATGACCTTCGCTGTCGGCACGATAGAGGCGGTATCCAACGATTTGTGCAAGGTTGCTCCTAACTTTATAAATGTAAACGGTGTAGCCAACAACAACAAACAGAGCATCTTCCCCATGGTATTTTCCTGTGCAGGTGCCTAAACTTTCGTTGCTTTCGCCAAATGCGAGCAAGGGTTGGTCGAAGATGAAGTTGTTGTTGATGTCATAATCGTAAACGCCTAATTCCCTTGACATCAATAGATGGGGATTCCCGTCTTCAGCAATGAAATATCCCGTACCGTTGATGTAATCAACATGTGTTGATGGACTGGATTTGATCAAGTGGCCTTGACGGTCATAAAGGAAGGTTTGATAATTGTGTCCAAGCCAAAAGCCATCATATTCTGGGTCGTATGTCAACGTTCCGAACCAATTGGTCATCGTTTGACATTCGGTGATCGTTTTGTTGTCGAAGTCGACGCGGTACAATACTCTATAGACCTCAAGGGAGTTATTGCAATAAAAATTGGTTCCATCGTATGCCAGACATGTGGCACCGATAAAGTCTTCTATGTTGAACCGTTCAATCAAATCTCCTTCCATAGTGTATTTCCCAAACACGAATGTAGGGTTATTCCATTCTGCATAGGTTACATAAATATATTCGTCGTCAGTGGCTATGCCGCCGAGTTCTTCGCCAATTTCAAATTGTTTTAAGAGAATCCATTCGGTCACGGCACGATTCCATGTCAGATTTACACTAGTACTATTCGGATTGTTCACCTCGGGCGAGTAATTCGCAGTGATTTCGCCTACAGGAAAACAAGAAAAATTTGCCTCGATGTAAATGGTGTCAGCTTCAACGCCAAAGGAATAGGACGGGGCATTGGAAACGATTTCGTCATTTCTTTTCCAGCAGTAGAAGTCTATGTCTGGTGCTGTTGTCACCGTTAGCGTGCATAGTTCGCCGATATGGTATTCACCAGCCCCTTCAATGATGCCAGCCGTTGGTGGATTGGCGGTGGCATAAACAAGGCAAGGGTCATAATGCGGATAAATGTCAAAAATGGCGGACTGGCTTTTGTTGAAAGTATATACTAAAGGATTCAGGTTGCCCAAAGAGAAATAGCCGTTGGCGACGCCCCATCCCCAGTTGAAATGTACCAAGTCGTTGTTGTCGTAGCCGTCGCAAACGAAAGCGTGACCGCCTTGATCGCCATGTCCAGCATAAAACACGGGCTGTTGCAAATCGAGGCAGTTCTTCAACATGAGCAGCCATTCTTCAGTGCTGTAGTCGTTCCGCTTTTCAATATGGAGACGCTTTGAGTAATTGAAGTAGCGTATCAGCGCGTTAGGGACATCATTGGCGTTGGCTCCTGAACTGGTCGGCGTATATCTCATGTTTACCGCCACGCCGCAATGGTATAGCAAGGTAGCCACCGTGTTGACCTCGGTTTCGCTGGAACTTTCGGTCAGTGAATCGGGCATGTGCTCCCAGTCGTAGGTCGTGCTGCCGAAATCGGCGGAGAGTGTGACGCCTGCATTGGCATAGGAGTGGGAACCCCAACCTGTGGTTGGATATTTCCAATAGTGCATGATTTGTCCCATGGCCACGGCCACGCAGCCTGCTTCGGCATGGCCGCATGGGGTGTGTTCCATGGCAGGGCAGAGGCTGTTGTAAAGGCAGCCTTGGTGCCATTTCTCGGTTAACAAGGGCGCCACGGCTTTGGCAGATTTGTCGTCGCCAAGCTTTCCTGTGGCCTTCACCAGTTTCCATTGCCTTGCTGTGGTTTCATCTGCCACAATTTGTTTTTCGATGCCGTATTGTATCCTTGCAACGAAATCTTGCAGATATTCCTCCATCTGCACGGGGATATTGTTCGGGTCGAAACGTCCTTCATGGGAATAGCCGATGATGGGCGTCTCGCAATCGTCAGCGGCCACGATGACGAAGCCGTCAGCGGTGTTGGAGACATATAAAGCGGCTAT
>JAEEGJ010015827.1_pt1 | contig 17484 bp, 14 predicted proteins | sample 8958761 | NCBI WGS metagenome assembly JAEEGJ01 (sample SAMN16246546, study PRJNA631951) | gut metagenome | biome: gut microbiome; feature: rumen; material: RS-attached | host: Bos | place: Iran: Karaj | collected 2018-10 | reverse complement strand
GAATTTATCCACCGGCTCCGTTACCAGAGCGGATACACGCATACCGGCAGGCGTTCTGGCCTCTGAGAGGACATAAGCCAGTTTTTCGTTTGCCATAGACGCAAAATCTTCCGAACGTGTGGCGTCCATGATCAAAAGCCAGGTCTGGATCTGCGCGCTTTGCAGATTCAGGCCCGTGTAGTCCCCGATAAACACCCTCGCGAACAGATCCTCTATGCGCGAGAAGCATATATCGCGTTCCATCGCGTATGCACGCTCATTTTCCTCTTCTCCTTCAACGAGCATGAACCCGATAAGAGCGTATCGCCTGCCGGCAGTGTCGATACCCAAGAATGACTGCATGTCCGGCTCAGGGAGCAGGCTGTCTGTGCCCTGGATATAGGAGAGCAGGTAGTGGCGGCGGAACATGTCGTTCTGCGTGGTAAGGGAATGCTCGATGCGTTCCTTTTTGCTTTGCATTTCCAGCCACGCGTTCTGAATGAGCTCAAACTCGTTCTCGCCTTCCGTGCTGCCGCCGCTGATCAGGTCAAGCGTACGTGCAATGGGACGGTAGTTGCGTCGCGATAAAACCACGCTCAGTAGCAGACCGGTCATAAGAGCGGCGGCAATGGCTATTATTGATATATGCGTCACATAGTCGCGCCGGGCCCAGAACTGTGTTACCGGCGAGATAAGAGCGTATTTCCAGCCATTCACTTCGGAAACGGTCATAGTGCCGAGGTAAGCTGTTCCATTCAGCTTGACCGAGATCCTTTCCGCTTCATCGGACACGGAGGAAAAGATATTTGTGGGGATCTCCTGCTTGGAAGAAGAATGCAGGATGACCCGGTCGTTTTCGTCCAGGATCAGAAAAACGCTGTCCTCTTCGCCCGAAAAGCCGCAAAGCTCCATGAGTCTATCCACGGGCATGGATACGAACGCGGTCACGTCTCTGTCGCCAAGCTGCCTAAAAGTAGATGTGAAGGTGCGTATATATGTGACCTGAAGGGTGTTAGGACGTCGGTAGCTGTATCGCATGCTCGTATCAAAGCGCCCTGCGTAGGATACGGTGTTCATGGCGTCCAGAAAATCGTCGGCAGTATAGGGCGAAGAACGTATGAGCTGCAAGGCGACCCCCAGCGCGCGGGCAGGATTCGATGTGGTCCCGGTGATCACGAATTGACGTTCGTGCAGATACAAAAGCACCTCGCAGTCGAAAATACTGTCTTCATGCGCTCGGAGTACTCTCAGTACATCCGGCAGATCATAATAAAACTCGGGTTCACGACTCTGCATCCCGATAGTCTTTAGCACGAGCTCCGTACCTATTACGGACTGGCTGGTGGTGATCAGCTGCTGAAAGGCGCTGTCGGCCCGGACCGCCGCGGAATTGAGAGAAAGCCGGTTGGAGGAAAAAATCTCGTCCCGTATTGCCGAATTGGTATAGGAATAGCTGACACCCAGCCCAGCGAGCGGGATGACGAGTACCAGCAGAAAAGAGATGAGCAACGCGCTGAGCGCCTTGCGCCTGGGCGCGATCCTTCCGTTCAGCATTTCGGATGACCTCACATGATTTGTGACAAAGTCATTATACACCTGCCGCGTTCCGATTGCAAATCGCTTCTGCTGCCTTTTTATATATCATCTTAGCCGCTGGATCCGGTCCCATCGCGGGACAAAATGGAATATCCGCACTTTTGTCCCTTGAATTTGAGCGCATACATACCTTAGTATAATGTCAGCAGCATAAACTGCAAAAACAGAATTGGAGGTATGACCATGAAAAAGGCATTGCTTCTCCTCGTGACGATAGCCATGTTCATGACGTGCCTGCCCCTGGCGGGTGCCGAAGGCACAGGTTATCCCTACGACGGGACCAACGAGCCCATCCGGATACTCAGGGTGGCTGAGACCCGAGCGGTAGACGCCGGATACTCCGGCTGGGGCAGCACGCCCTTCTTCGAGACCTGGGTAGAAAAGAGCGGCATCAACGCTGAAGTCATCGAAGTCGCGGACGACGCGGGCATCATGCTTACGCTTTCCGCCGGTGATTACCCGGACGTCATCCTGATCTATGAATCCACCTATAACGGCGGACTGAACGCGCTGATCGAGGAGAACCTCGCGATCAACTTAAGCGAGTATTCCGATTACATGCCGGACTACGAAGCCATTCTGGATTCCCATCCCTCCTACCGTCCTTACGTGACGTATCAGGGCGGCGTACGCTTCTTTGCCAACCTCATCTCTCCTGACAACATCGTGACCCGCTGGAGGGGCATGGTGGTGCGCCAGGATATGCTGGATAAGCTTGACATGGAAGTGCCTACTACCACTGATGAATTCTACGACCTGCTGTACGCGATGAAGAACGACCTGGGCGTTGAAAACCCGCTGATGGGCAACATGTGGCGCGATGTATTGTTCTATGAAGGCTTTGCCGCCACGGAATTCGGCATCCCCACCGCCGGCAGCTATCAGATCGACGGCGAGTACCATTACGGCGCCTATGAAGAGGGCTACAGAGGCCTTGTGAGCTACTACCACAAGCTATACGCAGACGGCCTGCTCGATCCCAACTTCAAGACTACTGACGAGAGCACTTCTCAGGCCAGCCTGCTCAACGGCACCACTGGCGTACATCCCACCACCGGTGCGCGTATCAACACGATCAGCGCCAGGAGCGAAGACCCCGACTTCAAACTTGTTGGCATTGGTTCCCTGAACGGAAGTGACGGCACCCGCGCCATGTTCTCGCAGCTCGATCCTCTTACTCCCAAACGCATCAACGCCTACGTGACCGCCGACAGCAAGCAGCCCGAATTGGCCGTGGCCTTCTTCAACTGGCTGTACACCGATGAAGGCACTATCATCGCCAACTTTGGCCCTGAGGGACTGTGCTTCAATTATGACGAAGAAGGCAATCCCGTACCCACGGAATATATGCTGAACAATCCGGACGGCATGAGCTACGACAACCTGCTCTATGCTCTGTCCATGGCAAACGGTCCTGTATACGTGATCCGCGCCCTGTCCATGTACCGTTTCGGCAAGCCCGAGCAAAGGGCAGCGATGGAGGCCTGGGACCAGAACGATGCCGCACTGTACAAACTGCCCCCCTATTCCATAAACGACAAGGCGCTGGCTGACGAAGACGCAGCGCTGTGGACCGACCTGAACACCTACATCAAGGAAAGCATGGTGCAGTTCGTTACCGGCGAGCTCAATACCGAGGAAGACTTCGACGCCTACATTGCCCAGCTCAAGTCCATGGGCATGGACCGTCTGATCGAGATCGAGCAGATCGCCCTGGATGAATACTATAGCAAGTAAATAATATAAACGCATCATCCGAAGGTCGCGCGGGATCGCCCGCGCGACCTATATGACTTAAGGAGGGAGCGTACATGGCACAACCGTTCATCAAAAGGCTCAAGAAGGATATGCGGCTTAACTGGAGCGCATATCTGCTGGTCCTGCCGGTGCTTTTGTACTACGCCATCTTCTGCTACAAACCCATGTACGGCATCATCATATCCTTCAAGGATTTCAGCCTTCGCAAGGGCATCGTGGGCAGCGAATGGGTGGGCCTTGTTTACTATAAGGACTTTTTCTCCTCCTATTACTTTCTAAGGCTGCTGAAAAACACAGTAATGATCAGCGTAGCTTCCATCGCCGTGGGTTTCCCGATACCGATAATCTTCGCGCTGCTGCTGAACGAAGTGCGTTCCAGGGCGTACAAGCGCACAGTGCAAACTATTTCCTACATGCCGCACTTTATTTCCATCGTTGTCATATGCGCGCTGATTCGGCTGTTCACCGCTAACCACAGTCTGCTGACCACCTTCTTTTCGTACTTCGGCTATGACGACAGGTACGACATGCTGAACTACAAGGAATACTTCGTGCCCATATATGTACTGAGTAACGTCTGGCAGAATACCGGCTGGAACTGCATCATCTATCTGTCCGCACTCGCAGGCATCGATATGGAGCTGTACGAAGCTGCCCGCATCGACGGCGCAAATCGATGGAAGCAAACGCTTCACGTCACGCTGCCCGGCATCGCCAACACTGTCATACTTCTGTTCGTATTACGCTTAGGTTCCATCATGAGCGTTGGCTTTGAAAAGATAATTCTGCTGTATAACGAAGGCATATATGAAACAGCTGACGTTATATCGTCTTATACATACAGGCGCGGCCTCGTAAAGGGAGACTACGCCTACTCCGCCGCCATCGGCCTGTTCAATTCCGTCATAAACGTCATTTTCGTTTTGTCCGCTAACAGAGCCTCAAACCGCCTTGCAGGCGTTGGACTTTTCTGAGTAGAAAGGCGGAGAAACCATGAAGAAAAAAAGTACGCTGAAGCAGGAAGGCCGCGGCTATGAGGTGTTCCAGGTCTTCAATAACCTCTTTTTCGTGATCGTATTATTTATCACCGCATACCCGATCTATTATGTGCTGATCGCATCATTCTCCAGTCCCTCCGGTCTGGCCGTGAACTACGGTTTTATCTGGCTGCCCATTAAACCCTTCACGCTGGAAGCCTACATACGCGTTATCACCTACCGCCCCGTTATTCTCGGTTTCAGAAACACGTTCATCATACTTGTGGCGGGGCTTGCTATCAACATGGTGATGACGTCCATCGGCGCATACTTTCTTTCCCTTAAAAACGTCATGTTTTCAAGGGTCATCGGCATGCTCATCCTGTTCACGATGTATTTCGGCGGAGGCCTGATACCCTCTTACCTTAACGTGCGTTCGCTCGGAATGCTCAACACCTACTGGGCCCTGATCATCCCGGGCGCCGTGAGTACATACAATATGCTCATTTTGCGTTCCGCCTTCGCAAACGTTCCCGCAAGCCTGGTAGAAGCCGCCACTATAGACGGAGCAAAGCACTTTACGATCCTCAGACGCGTAATGCTCCCCCTTACCGGCTCTACACTGGCGGTGCTGGTGCTGTATTACGGCGTGGGACACTGGAACTCATGGTTCAGTGCTTCGATCTATCTGCAGGACACCACCAAATACCCCCTCGCGCTGGTACTTAGAAACATCCTGATCAAAAGCCAGGACGCCGAAATGCGCCAGGGCGACGCGGGCAACGAACAGGGCTTTACAGACCTGATCAAGTATGCGTTGATCGTGGTGTCTACTTTCCCGATCCTGTGCCTGTATCCCTTCCTGCAGCGGTTCTTCGTAAAAGGCGTGATGATCGGCGCGTTAAAGGGATAACAAAACAAATCGCACAGTAAGGGCATAAGGACCGCAAAGGAGGACGAAAATGGAAACCATCTGCTTCGATATGACTTCGGACTTCGGTGCTTTCAAGCCGCTCAACGCCACCAACGGCGGCGCGGTGCATAAGCGCCACGCAGCCGACCAGTACCGTTCAAATTTTGAAGAATACAAGCGTGCCCGTATCCCCTATGCCCGCAACCATGACAGCCAGGGCATCACAGCTTACGGAGGCACCTATTCCCACGATATAACCAAGCTGTTCCCCAGATTCGAAGCGGACCCTTATGATGCGGCCTCTTATGATTTCGCCTGCACGGACGAGGCCATTCTGGTCACACTCGAGGCTGGTACGAAAACCTTCTTCCGGCTGGGCGAAGGCATAGAGCACGACATCAAGAAGCACGACACACTGCCGCCTCCGGATTTCCGGAAGTGGGCCGTGATCTGCGAGCACGTGATACGTCACTACACAGAAGGCTGGGCGAATGGTTTTCATCACGATATGCCCTACTGGGAAATATGGAACGGGCCCGACCTTGATACAGACGACAGCCCGAACAAGCGCTGCTGGGGCGGTACTCGCGCACAGTTTTTCGATATGTATGAAATAACCGCAAAGCACTTGAAGAAATGCTTCCCACATCTCAAGATCGGCGGTCCAGCAAGTTGCGGCAACGAAACCTGGTGCGAGGCGTTTCTGGCAGAGATGCGCAGACGCGATGTGCCAATGGATTTCTTCTCATGGCACATATACACAGCCAAGGTCCCCGAGATAAGCAAAAAGGCATACAGAATGCGTGCGCTGCTGGATAAATACGGCTACACGGATGCGGAAAGCATATTGAACGAATGGAACTACAACAAAAACTGGACGGATCAGTTTGTGTATTCACTTCAGGTGATCCATTCCGTGAAAGGCGCAGCGTTCCTGATGGCCGGGATCAGCGTCTCACAGTCCGCGCCGATCGATATGCTCATGTACTATGACACCCGTCCCTCTGCTTTTAACGGTGCCTTCGACTATTATACACTGGAGCCGTTGAAAGGCTATTACGCACTGTACTGGTACGGATCATTCTACGACTTATGTCAGGAGAAACGTGCCACGTTTCTTCCGCAAGATATTTACGCGCTTTGCGGAACAAACAGCACCGGAAAGCTCCAATGCATCATTACTTACTACACCGACATGGACGGTATGCCGACCAGGGAGATCGCTCTCGATTTTGGGCGCGAGGGCAGCTTCGAGATCAGCATGGTGGACGACGTGTGCACGGACGCCACGTCAATCGTGAAAGGCACGCCTGTATTGACAATGAAGCCCAATTCATTCTGCCTCGTTCGGGAAATATAGCGTGACCCCCCAATGTGTTTCTTTTGAGAAGAGGTGTATTTCATGAAGAAGGTCCTGGTAACTATACCCCAGAACGCTGTGCTTGAGACCTTTTTCCCTGTGGCTGTTCGCAAAAAGCTGGAAAATAGCTTTTACGCGGAATACAATCTTTATAGCCGGCAGTTCACCATGGAAGAACTGAATAATAAGCTTAAAGGTTTTGACGCGGTCATGACGGGCTGGGGCACGCCAAGGCTGGATGAAAACGTGCTGCGCGGAAACGAGAGACTGCGCCTGATCGTTCATACCGGCGGGACCGTGGGCAATCTGGTGGACACCTACGCTTACGAAAACGGCATCCGTGTTTTCAGTGGAAACCGGCTGTACGCCGAATCAGTGGCGGAAGGTACCATCGCCTATATGCTTATGGGCCAGAGACGATTGAAGTATTATATTGACCGCGTACAAGGCGGTGCCTGGCGCTCGGAATCGGATGTCTGGGAAGGGTTGCTGGATAAACGCGTAGGCATCGTCGGTATGGGTACTATCTCGGAGTACCTGATTCGAATGCTACAGGTTTTCCGTACTAAGATCAAGGTCTTTTCTCACTATCCTCTCCCGGAGGAATACATAAGCGATTTTAACTGCGAGCAGGCTTCCTTGGAAGATATCTTTTCCTCCTGTGACATTGTATCCGTGCATTCGGCCCTTAACGATCAGAACCGGGGCTTGATCGGAAAGCAGCTCTTTGCTTTGCTGAGGGACGGCGCGTTGTTCATCAATACGTCGAGGGGCGCAGTGATCGACGAGGAAGCGCTGATCGAAGCGCTGAGCGAAAACCGTTTCCGCGCAGTGCTGGACGTCTACCAGAAAGAACCGCTGCCCGCGGACAGCCCACTGCGGACGATGCCGAACGTGCTCGCCGTGCCGCACATGGCCGGCCCCACGCTGGATCGCAGGCCTGTGATCACTTCAGCGCTGATCGATGAAATGATACGGTTTTTCAGTGGAGAAACCGCATTCAAACTGGAGATCACCCAAAGCCTGGCGTCCCGGATGACTAAGATGAAGTGATGGATCCCAGTCACATTGCTTGTTTGCTAAGCCGTTACAGAATGTTCCTGAGCCATGGTTTCATCCGGCAGGAGGCATGAGATGAAAACAGCATTCAGTACAGTCGCATGCATGGGTTCCGATTGGAAAAGCGTACTTGCGTGGGCGACTGCCGCACTGCAGGACGCCGTGGAAATACGCTTGGAGTCCGACGGCAGCGCGTTCGGCGCGTCCGGCGATGACGTAAAAGCTATCGCTGACAGTTTCAGGCAGGCCGGCATCACGATCTCAGACATCGGCACCTCTATCCGCTTTTCTGATGACAGCGAGAATGCGATCAAGCTCACAGAGCAGGCTGCCGCTTTAGCTGAACAGCTCGGTGCCATGGGGATCAGGGTATTCCCCGGCAGCTTCGTCAAACGATTCAGCGAAAAGGCGGTACATGATCTTGATGGGATGGCCCATTTTTTGCGTAAGGCCTCTGAGATCGCGGGAGCAAACGGCGCACAGATTTGGATCGAGACCCACAACGAGTTTTCTACTGGCCATGCCATTCGTCACTTGTTGGACCTGACGGACAGACCGAACGTTAAAGTCATCTGGGATCTGATCCATCCCTTCGAATACAACGAACCGCCCGAGGAAACACTGGAGCTGCTGGGCAGCTTTATCGCGCATGTTCATGTGAAAGACGGCAAAAAGCCGGAAAACCCTGACAGGATCGACTGGATATATACAAAGCTGGGTGAGGGCGATCTGCCCTTGAAGCGAATGTTTGACTTGCTGGAAAAATCAGGTTATAGTGGTTATTACTCCCTGGAATGGGAAAATGTCTGGCGTCCTGAGATCCGAAACGTATACCGCTCCATTCCGGAACTGCTGTCGGACTGGAATAAATTCCTGGCAGCGCTCCGGAACTGACAACATACCTATTTCAAATCACTAAGTCAAAACACCCGCAGGCAGCTGGCTGCGGGCTTTCAATTACAGCTAAGAGTTTGACAAAGAGCCAAAATTGACAGAGACGACAAGATAGGTTATGATATTGGCTGAACGGAAGGACGTTCGATGATGAGAAGTGCTCTTATTCATCGGGCATATCAAAGGAGGTATCTCCATGCCGGGATTTGGCATCAACGTCATGGACTTCGGCGCATGCGGCGACGGCGTGACCGATGACACCGCAGCCATACAGCGGGCCATAGACCATACTAGCTCACGGGGCGGCGGCCGCATTCTTTTCCCCTACACACCCAACGGCTATCGCATAGCCTCGCCTGGAATCGAAAGCGTTGACGGGCGGCTCGTGCGTGCTCAACTGGTTATTCCGGCTGGACAGCACAACATCATGCTGGAAGGCGAGATGCCCTGCAAACTTCTGTATTCCTATCAGGTCCGGCCGCTTAACAGCGTAAAGAATGGTTTCAGTCCCACCACTTTCGGCAGCATGGACCATGTCAATACCTTTCTTTTTTCCGACTGGGAAGCGCCGGAAGTGCACGACCCGGCTCAGCGCCCCTGGGCCATTCTTGCTGCGCCGGAAGGCGATTCCTGCAAAGGACATTTCAGCACGACCATGTTCTCCATCGTCAATCTTGAATTCCGCGTAGCGATGAACACAGAGAAGATGTACCCCACCGAAAGTGCTGTCAATCTTCAAAACGTCTCGCGTGTGAACATACGCGACAGCCAGTTCTGCCTTAATGAGAATGTCGGCGACACGCTAAAGCAAAAAGAACTTCAGCCTAATCCGTGCCATACGGTCGGCTTGATGACATCCGGCGATCAAAACGACGACGTGGTGATCACCAACACCGCGGCACAAGGGTTCCGCTACGGTTTTGTCTGCGGCGAGCATCTTGTGGCCGATTACCTATATATCCACAACTGCGAAGAGGGTATAACATTCCACGACTGCTCTCACCTGTCCGTCATCAACCACATCGTCGCGCAGCACAACACCATCATCCTCTCGACTACCCGCGGTCGACTCTTCGGGCACGATGAAGGCGAATGCAATGTGATCGTCGGTTCGGTCAATCTTGAGACAGGCGCAGGCATACCCCCAGCTATATCGCAGTTGCGCTATGGCGTATATGACCCCGGTAACCGCCTGTACGGTAGCGTCGTATGGCATCAGCCGTGGGGTGAACCGAGGTTTCCAGTCTGTGGAGCGGCGCACTTTGACGTGAAGCCGTTTCACGGATGAATACATCAGTTTTAATCCATCCCCTTATAAACATATAAATGACTGCTTACGGATAGTTGAAGGTGAAACCATAGCTATAGGAAAATATCCACGTCTAATGCACTCCAAAGCAAAAGCACTTCTATACATGAGTGAACTCAGACACAAAAGCGGCAAATATGTAGAAGCAAATGTATTGCTCGATAATGAATACTTGAAAATCATTTCGAGCATGGCAGACGGGATAAGAACAGTCATGTCAAGGTTTGAGGAAAAGCATCCCTGCATTAAAACTTGATTTCAAAATAGGGTTGCTGCAAATTATTGTGCTAAAGCATAAACAACATATAACAGAATTCCGCATAAAGCTAGCTCAACCTTATGCGGAATACTTTGTATATTGACTAATATGCGCCTAATAGCGATGCCGCTTTGGGTGAGTATTCCGCGTTAGGTTGAGCATCACCACCGGGCAAAATGAGCATCATTTCCGCGCAGGTTGAGCGTGGCTTCCGCGCCCGTTGAGCATGCGGTAAAATGTAGGTATGCGTCCAATACGGATGCAAATATCTACAGAGGAGGTCAGTCGAATGACGACCAATTACCGCGAGATACTCAGGCTGAAAAGCCTGGGGCTCAACAAGACCGACATCGCGCGAAGCGTACAATGTGCCAGAAACACGGTGTCAACAGTGTTGGAGCGCGCAGAAGCGTGCGGGCTCCAGTGGCCTTTGCCAGAAACGATGTCAGATCGTGAACTGGCAGAAAGGATCTTCCCCAGTGCTCCGGGGAAAGTATCGTTCAAGATGCCGGATTATGAGCACGTACACCGTGAGATGCAGCGCCACGGTGTAACGCTCACATTGCTGTGGATGGAGTACTGCGACCAGTGTAAGGCAGAGGGATCAGTCCCATACCAGTCTACGCAGTTCAACAAATACTATAACGACTACATCAATCGTGTCAATGCCACCATGCACCTGGATCACAAGCCTGGTGACATCATGCAGGTAGACTGGGCGGGCGATACCGCCGCCGTTGTAGATACAGATACTGGTGAACTCATTCCTGCCTACGTATTTGTAGCTACTTTGGCATACAGCGGATACAGCTACGTTGAAGCTTTCTTCTCAATGGACCAGGAAGCTTGGACACAGGCGCACGTAAATGCCTACCGTTTCTTTGGCGGCGTAACGCGCATGATCCAGTGCGACAACCTCAAGACCGGCGTGGAGAAGCATGGCCAGCATGAAGTTGTACTGAATAAAGCCTATCAGGAATTAGCTGAGCATTACGAAACGGCTATCGTTCCGGCGAGAGTACGTGCTCCGCGAGATAAGGCTGCGGTTGAAGGCACCGTCGGTATTATCTCCACTTACATACTGGCTGCCCTCCGTAACAGGCAGTTTTTATCCCTTTCGGACCTTAACGAGGCGATCTGGAATCGGTTGGAAAGCTTCAACAATAAGCCGTTCCAGAAACGTGAAGGAAGCAGGGCCGGCATTTTTGCGGAGGAACAGCATTTCCTGCGTCCATTGCCGCCTCATCCGTATGAGCTCTCAGTATGGAAAGTCGCGACAGTGGGGCCAAACTACCATATCTCCGTTGACCGCATGAACTATTCCGTCCCGTTTGAGTACATCAAACAGAAAGTGGACGTGCGTGTGACCCGTTCCGCAATTGAAGTATTTTACGGCGGCAGCCGTATATGCTCGCACCGCCGTCTGTACGGCCGTCCCAACCAATACAGTACAGTGCAGGAGCATATGCCGCCGGAGCATCAGAAATATGTGCAGTGGAACGGCGATCGCTTCGTAAGCTGGGCGGCAACGATAGGCAGCTGCACCGTAGCGGCAGTGAAAGCCATCCTCAACAGCTACAGGGTCGAGCAACAGGGATACAAAGCGTGCCTTGGCCTGCTGAAACTGGCCGACAAGTACACGCCGGAACGCCTTGAGAGCGCATGTAAACGCGCTTTTGAGTACACACCGCAGCCTTCATACAAGAATATCCAGACAATTCTAGCCTCTGGTCAGGATAAAATTTCAGATGAACCAGAGCCACCTTCCTCATCAAAATACGGTTTCACGCGCGGCGCTGAATACTATGGAGGGAGGGGCAGACAATGCTGACTGAATCAACGGTTACCAAGCTGCGAGAGATGCGGCTGAGCGTTATGGCAAACGCTCTTAAGGACCAGCTTAGTGATCCACAGTACCGTAACATGGAGTTTGAGGATCGTATAGGGCTCATTGTCGATGCAGAATGGAATGCACGTAAGAGCAACCACCTGCGCAGGCTTATACGACAGGCTACTTTTTCAGATCCATCCGCATGCCTCGAAAATGTGGAGTATCTGCCAGACAGAAACCTGAAGCAGGAAGAACTGCTGCGACTGGGTTCATGCAATTACGTGCATGAACGCCACAACGTAATACTTCTGGGCGCGACCGGAAGCGGCAAAACTTACATGGCCTGTGCTCTGGGAATGGCAGCGGTAAGACAGTTTCTTACGGTCAAATACATCAGGTTGCCGGATCTGCTGGTGGATTTCAGCATCGCGCGGGGCAATGGGACGATCCGTAAACTTATGGCCCAGTACAAGAAGTATTCGCTGCTCATCATCGATGAATGGTTGCTCTATTCACTTAAGGACAGCGAATGCAGGGATCTGCTTGAGATCATGGAATCTCGTTACAAGAGAGCATCTACAGTGCTCTGCTCCCAGTTCGACATACCGGGTTGGCGTGACAAGCTGGCCGATCCTATCCTGGCTGATGCAATCTGTGACCGCATAGTCCATGATTCATATACGATCATAATTGGCGGACAGGAATCCATGCGCAAACGCAAGGGACTCAAAGATATCTGATAGAGCCTTCGGCTCACCGGGCTCTGCCCGGACCCGAGGTTTTTCGCTTTGAGGTTTTCCAGGGAGAGTGATACGGGATGGTGCAGCGCAATTAAAAAGAGAGCGATGTTAGTGGCATCACTCTCCCCGCCAAACCCGTATGCGGCGCTCATGTCGCTGTCGAGTAGACGGTCGGCATTACTGCCGCCGCCCCTCACAGAACCGTACGTGCGATTTTCCCGCATACGGCTCTTCAGCAGGTCTTGGGTGGTGTCCAGATGTCAACGCAGATATGCGGGAAAGGAACAGTTTTGTTCCACAAGCACTTAAACTTATGCCAGTTCCACTTGTGTCGCTGACTCCTTCTTGTCAACATCTTGTACATTGTTGACTTCATGTAGTTCCAGAAAGAAGTAATGGCGTGCAGATTTCCATTGACCCCATAGTAATTACAATGTCCTCTGGACACGGCTGCCACCCGCTCGAGGATTACTTGCACCGGCAGTTGCCTCATGTCTCCGTAGAGCCACTTCTTTGCTGCCTGTCGTTTCATCCTCAGCTTCTTCTTGCTGGTACGGACTCCCAGTCGATACTTGCCCGTTCTTGTTTTCGTGTTGAAGAACGTGAAGCCCAGAAAATCAAAGTTGTCCCTTGTTCCCCTGAACCTGCCGAACGGTAGTATCCTCGTCTTGTCTGGTGCTACTTCCAACGAGAACTTCGCCAGTCGTTTGGGAAGTACCCTCATGACCGCCTTGGCGTCATCTTCGTCTTGGAATATTGCCAGAAAGTCGTCGGCATAGCGTACATAGTACGCTTCGCCCCTGAGCCGTGGTTTGATAGCTTTCTCAAACCACAAGTCAAGTACATAGTGCAGATAGACATTAGCCAACGTTGGGGAAATAAGCCCTCCCTGCGGCGTGCCTCTATCGCTCTCCATGTATTTGCCGTCTTCCATGATCCCCGCTTTAAGGAACCTTCTGATATAGCGCAGGTATGGCCTGTCCGCTATATCATGTTCCAGAAATGTCATAAGCCAGTCGTGATTGACATTGTCAAAGAAGCCCTTTATGTCTGCCTCCAGAACATAATTGACCTTCTTAGTCATCACTGTATGGTTAATTTCCCTTACTACATCATGGCAGCTTCTGCCCGGTCTGAATCCGTATGAGCAGTCCAGAAAGATGCCTTCATAGATATCGCTTAGGATATTTGCCATTGCTCCCTGTACCAGTTTGTCTTCGTATGCCGGTATCCCGAGAGGTCGGAGCTTCCCATTGGCTTTCGGGATATAGGTTCTCCTGACCGGCTGAGGCTTGTACCGGAAAAGCTTCATTCGCTCGAGCAGCTCCGCAATATTTTGGATGATGTTCGCGTCGTATTCATCCTTGGTGACGTTGTCTATACCCGTCGCCTTGCGTTTGTTCTGCTTCTGATGCTCCTGCAGTAGTGCCTCTGCGTTGACAAACCGCATGACATTCTGCCATTTGAACATTGCTGTTCTCCCTACCGTATTTCCGCATTGTCTGTTGACATGCTTATCGCCCTCGTGTGGCGCACATGTTTCCTCTTGCAGAAACAACCTAACTGTTGCCCCCTTGGCTCCTCCCGTTTTTGTTTCCGGGTTTCATCGCTACTATGAGGCAATCCGACTTCTGATCAGCCGTTGGGTTCTCTCCGAGATATCCGAGCTTCAATCCCCCTACCACAAATGAAGTGGAGCTGATCAGATCTCCCAGGTATGTATGCACTACCTTGTGTGCTCGCCATGCCCATAGACCCCGGTGGAACCTGCGCATCCTTGCTTGACAGATACGCATTGCTGCCTGCGACGGTGAAGAAAGTCTCGGCTTCCACTTGTAGCACTTACGAGGCTGATGCTGGCTTCACGCTTTCGCATTACGGCTCTCACACTTCACTGCCTACGCTTAAACCCGGCCTCACGGCCTGGGCTCCAAGGCTGTGTACTGACTGCTTGCCAGGCTTTGTCAGGGCGGGAGTTTCACCCACCTATACTGCATACACCGAACTGGCGCACCCTCAGCGTTGCACTATCCTCCGTTACGGTAAAAGCAGTCTTATGATACCATCCCTATTCTGCCGCGTCAATATTCAACTTACGCGGAAACCTTGCGCAATTTCAGCGGAAACTCCGCTCAATCTCCGCGGAATCGATGCTCAAACTCACCGGTTTTGGCGCTCAATTTCAACGGCGTACGCACTGGGATGTCCTCGTCCAGTTCACTTACATCCCCACTGCGCTTCATGAGTAGCTTCCTGCACTCGTTGATCAGTATGCGTACCAGCCACGTGTCAAAGTACGCTTCGCTGTAAAGCTTGTCCTTGTATTGCCACGCCTTTGCCATGGTCTCCTGCGCGGCGTCACAGCAGTCCTGATCGTTCCAAAGTATAGAGTATGCTATACGGTAGAGCTTGCGCTCTGCCTTAAGCACGCGCCTGGTAAATTCAGCGCCGTCCAAGCTCTCACCTCCGCTTTCTATACTGTTAGATACGTTTAGGCAGCGAAAAGTTGAATAATAGAAAAAAAAGACCTCTCAGCGTAAAGCCCAGGCCTCATATCTAGCTCCTTATCAAGTATGCGGGCAGCATCATCTTTCGTATAACCGTCAAGCCACTTTTTTGCGCGTTTATTCGAATAATGGTGAGTGCCCAGAACACAGGTATCTGATAGTTTATAATTCTATCATGTTTGCTAAGCTTTGTCAGCTATTGTGTCCAGTTTTTGTTTACCACTTCAACCTGTATATCCAGGTCGTACCCGGCTGGTCGATCCCGCCCGCTCCGAATGCCGTGTTGTCTATGGGATCGTTCACCCTTACGAGCTGGCCCAGGGCGTCGTACTCGTACGTGGTCGTGTTCCCGTTACGGGTCTCGCTCGTTATGTTGCCCCTGCTGTCGTACGTGTACGCAAGGCTGAACGCGTTCGCGCCGCTGCCCTGGGTTATGCTGGCGACCAGGGGAGCGGTGGCGTTAGTACCGTACGCGGTATTGCCCTGTACATAACCGTACTGGGTATAGTATTCGACGCTGTTCGTTATCTTCCTGCTGGTTATCCTGTTAAGCTTGTCGAACGTGTAGTTCACCAGGTAATTGTTGCTCCCGTCGTACCTCAGCACCTTTACTCGGTTGTCTTTGTCGTACTGGTACTCCGTCTTATGCGTCCCGCTCCCCGTAACTTTATCGCTGCCAATGATTCACATTATTGCCTGTCATATCGCGGTATTTTTTTCGTTTCAGCAAGGCAGAATGTACTTCCGCCATATTACAAACAGCTATCCCACTTTCTTCTAACTGCAGCAATGCATGCTCATAGTTTACCTGATTCATAAAGAATCCCTTTGCTTCTTTGTTCGGAAGCATCGTAGATATCAAAACGAACTCACACTTTTCGTTCTTCTTTTTTACCGAATGCCTGTTGACTCATCAATATACGCGTCCACAAGTCGAATGCATTCCGCGCGCGTTTCAGTGCCACAGGCAAGTATCTTCTCGACCATGAGCGGCTCCATTACCTCTTTCCAACCGCAGCGTAACGTCGGGATCGTTCCGTCAGAATCAAAGGGCACTGCTCTGACTCGGGTACGTTGAAATCTTTTCAACACTTCCATAATACAAATTTCATTTGTATACGCACATCTTTGCTGCCGCAGCAAAGGCGCGTAAGTTTTCCTTCGGAGCATCAAAGAAATGGTCACATGCACTCATGATATAACCTCCGCCTTCACCAAAGGTTTCAAACAAGTTTTGTACTTCATCCTGTATTTGCTTAATCGTCCCGGTTGTCAGGATATTAAACTGGTCCATGCCTCCAATTAGCGCAACCTTTTTTCCAAGAGTCTCTTTCACGCATTTTCTATCCTCCCGTCGCATATTTCCACCTATACTTGGAGGTGAAAGAGTCTCAGAAGCATCACAGCCATTTTCGGGTATTAGATCCAATAGGCTCATCATTCCACCGCAAGTGTGATAAACGACAGGTATGTTTATTGAATGAAGGGCATCATGAATCATCTTATCATAGGCAAGTTTGAGTTCTTCAACCCTGATTGGTGTTCCAAAGGTAAAAAGCGGCGTGTCGGCAGAGATCATTTTTCGGATTTCATACCCTATTCCATCGGCAACAACATTCACTCCGTCATCAAACGGACAAAATGTCGGAACCAGACCGGCTGTTCCTGCTCCGCCAAATACTCCTCCTGTTTCTGCCATGAAAACCCTCTTGCCCAATCTGCTCGCTGCTAACGAAGCTGCAACTCCCGCTGGCCCTCCGCCTGCTACAAATACATCCGTTTCTACACGTAGTTCGAGTTTACGAGAAAAATCGATTGTCATATTTGCTCCTTTTACGGATCTTCCGAATAATCCGACAACGTCTTTGATGATGGCTTCATCCTTACATCAATATCCAAGAGTAGCAAGCAGCGCTTGCGCATAAACACGGAATAATTATCGTTCGTATGATTCACATTATCTTTCAGTCATCACCTTAATTATACAACCACCAGTTTTCTTAAACAATGATTTATCGAATAATGTAATGATTTTCAATTTTTTTCATTAGATACGATCTATATAATTAGATGCGGGTTAATTGAAATTGATCTTGTCAGAGTCGACGATCCGGGTATAGCGATTCCCGGTCACATCGTTGCCGAATGTGCAGCTGAGCAACTGGTACGTAAACTAGTTGCTCAGCTTTTATCTTGTGTATGAATTAATATGATTCATCATCAATTCTACTTTTTCCTTAGTCAGATAGTCTAAAGATGTTCCCTTCGGCAGTACCATCGAATCATCTCGTGTGTGACTTCA
>JAEEGJ010015819.1_pt1 | contig 17489 bp, 14 predicted proteins | sample 8958761 | NCBI WGS metagenome assembly JAEEGJ01 (sample SAMN16246546, study PRJNA631951) | gut metagenome | biome: gut microbiome; feature: rumen; material: RS-attached | host: Bos | place: Iran: Karaj | collected 2018-10 | reverse complement strand
TTGAACAGGAAGTGCATTATGTCTCCGTCCTGGACGACATATTCCTTTCCTTCCGTAGCGAGTTTGCCTGCGGCTCTGGCCGCACTTTCGCTGCCTAAGCTGACAAAGTCTTCATATTTAATAACTTCCGCTCTAATGAAGCCTCTTTCAAAGTCCGTGTGTATGACTCCTGCGGCTTTAGGGGCCTTGTCTCCCTTGTGTATGGTCCATGCCCGACATTCGTCCGCTCCGGCGGTGAAGAAGGTCTGCAGCCCGAGAAGATGATAAGCGCCCTGGATGAGCCTGACAACGCCTGACTCTTTAAGCCCCATCTCTTCCAGGAACATCTGACGGTCCTCGTAACTGTCCATCTCGGCGATTTCAGACTCTGTCTTTGCCGAGATAACAAGAATCTCCGCATTTTCTTCCTTGACGGCCTCTCTCACAGCGTCGACATATTTGTTGCCGGTCGCGGCGGAAGCATCATCGACATTGCAGACGTACATGACCGGCTTGTTGGTTAGAAGATAAAGGTCTTTTGCCATCGCGACTTCCTCTTCATTCACAAGCTCGACTGTCCTGCAGGATTTTCCATGTTCAAGGGCTTCTTTGTAGCGCTGAAGCAAGTCGACGAGTTTTTTAGCCCCCTTATCTCCTCCTGTCGTTGCCTGTTTTACAGATTTGGCCAGTCTGGATTCAACAGTCTCAAGATCTTTTATCTGAAGCTCAAGGTCAACGACTTCCTTGTCCCTCACGGGATCCACACTGCCGTCGACATGGACGACATTACCGTCATCAAAGCACCGGAGCACATGGAGAATGGCGTCTGTCTCACGAATATTCGCAAGGAATTGGTTTCCAAGACCTTCTCCCTTGCTGGCACCCTTGACAAGTCCTGCTATGTCGACGATGTCTACAGTGGCGGGAACCACGCTCTTTGGCTTGCACATTTCAGCGAGCACCTCAAGTCTCTTGTCCGGCACATTCGTGGAGCCGAGATTCGGCTCTATCGTACAGAACGGAAAGTTAGCGCTCTGGGCTTTACCAGCACTCACACAATTGAATAAAGTTGATTTTCCGACATTCGGAAGCCCTACAATTCCACACTTCAAGGACATATCTTGTTGATTTATAGATTCTGTTATTTTTTATTTATGACAAAGATACTAATCATAAGAAAAAGATTTTTGGTTTCTGTTCTTTTTTTCCGTTTCCTTTGGCCATATTCGCCGCTGATGTTACATAGTTTAAATCAAAGTCAATGCTTATTTGTCTTCTCATAGCGGGTCTCCTCTGGCGGGAGCCACAGGAACCCGCAGGGGAAGACTCTCTTTTCGTGATGTTCTGGAATCTTGAGAATTATTTCGATTGGCGCTCGGACACGTTTGACAAGAAACACTGGACCCGGTCGAAGTTTCTTCGTAAAAGCCAGGCGATAGCCAAGACAATCCTATGGCTTGAAGACAAGAACGGGATCCTTCCTGATGTCATTGGAGTGGCGGAGGTGGAGAACATGAAAGTGCTGGAGATCCTCCTTAAAGAGACTCCGCTCAGAAAGCGAGACTATTCGATCGTCCATTATGAGTCTCCTGACCCCAGGGGGATAGATGTAGCCCTGATGTACCGCAAGAGCAGGCTGAAATTGTTGTTTTCCAAGCCTTTAAAGGTGACAAATAAAGGGGGTCCGGAGTTTTCAACCCGGGATATTCTTTTATCATGTTTTCTTCGTAGCGATGGCGACAGTGTGGCGTTTCTTGTCAATCACCATCCTTCAAAATACGGAGGACCAAGCTCTTCCTGGAGAAGAAAGGCCGCGATGGACCGCCTTGAGGCGGCGACAGACTCTTTGCGATCTTCCGGGTTCGGGAATATTGTCTCGATGGGGGATTTCAACGACACACCGGAATCCACATCAGGGTATTCAAGGAAAATGGTTAACCTTGCCGTCACAAAGGCCGCCAAAGGCGAGGGAACCATCAAATATGAGGGCAAATGGGAGTTGATAGACATGTTCTTTGTCTCTCCGGAGATTGCCGCCAAGAATCCAGGTTTGGAGATGAATGTGGAACGGGTGCCGTTCCTGATGACACGAGACAATGCCCACTCTGGAGAAAAACCCTTGCGCACATACACCGGCCCCAGATATTCAGGAGGAGTAAGCGATCATTGTCCCATAACGATAGTGTTTAAATAATAATTTATTATTTTTGTATGAATAGAAAACAATTAACGCTCTAATCGCATAATTATGGACATGAAAACCAGAATCAGGGAAAAATTCAAGGCCCTGTACAAGACCGAGGGTGAGGTTTTTGCCTCGGCCGGAAGAATCAACCTCATCGGTGAGCACACCGACTACAACGGCGGTTATGTGTTCCCTGGAGCAATTGATTGCGGTATAATGGCAGAGATCAAGCCCAACGGGACAGACAAAGTCAGGGCTTTCTCTATTGACTATGACGAGTGTGTCGAGTTTGGTCTCGAGGAAGAGAACAAGCCTGAACAGCAGTGGGCTCGTTACATCTTCGGAGTCTGCCGGGAGACCATCAAAAGAGGTGGAAAAGTCGAGGGTTTCGACTGCGTTTTCGCTGGAGATGTTCCCCTTGGCGCCGGCCTTTCGTCTTCCGCCGCGCTTGAGAGCACGTTCGCTTTCGCCATCAACGAGTTGTTCGGAAACAACATCGACAAGTTCGAGCTGGCTAAGATCGGCCAGAGCACGGAACACAACTACTGCGGAGTGAAGTGCGGAATCATGGACCAGTTCGCTTCAATCTTCGGAAAGAAGGGTTGCTTGATCCGTTTGAACTGCAAGACCTTGGAATACAAGTATTTCCCGTTTGATCCCAAGGGCTACAAGCTGGTTCTTATCGACTCTTGTGTAAAGCACGAGCTCGCATCTTCCGCCTACAACAAGCGTCGTGAGTCTTGCGAGAATGCCGCCGCTGCGATCAAGAAGAATCATCCCGAGGTTGACTTCCTGTCAGACGCCAAGAGAGTTTGGCTGGAGGAAGTCCGCGAGGAGATTCCCGAGGAGGATTTCCTGAGGGCCGAATATGTCATCGGAGAGGTCCAGAGGGTTCTTGACGTCTGCGACGCCCTTGAGAGAGGAGATTATGAGACGGTCGGCGAGATGATGTACCAGACTCACTTCGGAATGAGCAAGCTTTATGAAGTCAGCTGCCCCGAACTTGATTTCCTCAACAAACTTGCCCGCAAGTGTGATGTGACAGGTTCCAGGGTCATGGGCGGAGGTTTCGGTGGCTGTACCATCAACCTCGTTAAGGAAGAACTTTACGATGGCTTCATCGCCGCGGTCAAAGAGAAGTTCCCAGCCCAGTTCGGTCATGATGTCAAGATCTACGATGTCGTCATCAGCGACGGCGCCAGGAAGGTTGAGTAGGCTCTTCCTGTTTCTGGCAATATTGTTCTCACCGGCCTTGGTCTTCGCGAATCAAGGCCGGAACTTGTTGACAGGCAAATATAACCGGGATCAAGTCTTCAAATTCTGCCCGAACAATCTCGCATGGGTCAAATACCCGTCTTACAACGACAGGGCAGCATGGAATGCTATTCCTGAAGAGATCCGGGCCTCGACCATAGCGGCCGGAGAAAAGTACTTGGATTACAACTGGCCCGGAATATTGCCGACAATGTATCTTGAATTCACCCGGACCGGCAACAGGGCGATTGTGGACAATTTGACAAGCCAGCGTTTAACGGCCCTCAGATCACTTTTTTTTGCCGAGATGGTGGAAGGTAAAGGCCGGTTCTTGGATAACATTATAAACGGCGTTTTCACCTATTGTGAGCAGACTTATTGGGGAAGTTCAGCCCATTTTTATCTGTACGAATATGGCAGTCCGATTTCAAGGCCTACCACAATCCTTCCGGACAAGTCAAATCCTATAATAGATCTGGTGGTTGGGGACGTGTCTTCAACCTTGGCCTGGATCTGGTATTTCCTTCATGAGGAGTTTGACAAGATCTCTCCGGTCATCTCCGCCCGCCTTCTTGACGAGATGTACACCAAGGTTCTTGAACCCTACTACACCAGGAATGATTTCTGGTGGATAACTGGTTGGAACTCAGGAGCTGTCAACAATTGGACCCCCTGGTGCAGCTATAACCTTCTCACATGCGTCCTATTGTTGGAAAAAGATCCCCAAAAGCGCCTTGACGGGATTTACAAGACGATGAGTTCGGTGGACCTTTTCATCAACTCTTATCCGGAAGACGGAGGGTGTAATGAAGGCCCTTCGTATTGGGGTGCGGCGGTTGGCAAGCTTCACAATTACCTCTCCCTGCTTAAAGAATGTTCTGGAGGAAAGATAGACATATTCCAGGAGAGCATTATTAAAGAGATGGGCCGGTATATTTATAAGCTATATATCGGCAACGGAGATAATTATGTCAACTTCGCGGACGCGCCTGCGAGCATTGCCCATGATGGAGCGATGATCGCAAGATATGGCCAAGACATCGCTGATCCTCGTATGGAGGGATTCGGAGCTTTTATGTGCGACAGATTCGGTTATTCCCGTAAACCGCTTTCTGGGGATGTGGGACAGACCTTCTTTAATGTGTTTGGTTATATTCCTCAGGCAAAACCCCTTGAAGTCCTTGTGTCAGACACCTATCTTCCGGATCTTCAAGTGGCTGTAGGCCGGGACAGGCAAGACACAAACGACGGTTTCTTCTTCGCCGCCAAAGGTGGCAATAACGCCGAGCAGCACAACCACAACGACGTGGGATCGTTCATCTTGTACTATAATGGCCAACCCGTTTTTGTGGATCCAGGAGTGGGTACATACACCCGCGAGACATTCAGCGAAGACCGTTACAAGATCTGGACGATGCAATCAGCCTACCACAATCTACCGGTCATCAACGGAGCCATGCAAGGGGTAGGTTCCGGTTTCAAGGCAAGCGGATCTTCTTTTAAGACCAGTTCAAATAAAGTTGTTTTCTCCACGGACATCGCCGGAGCTTATCCTGATTCCGCAGGCGTCGAAACATGGGTAAGAACCTACACGTTGCAAAGAGGGAAACAATTCACAATCAATGATTCATATTCTTTGAAATCCATTTCGGGAGAATCCTCGATTGTGTTCATGACTCCCCTGAAAAGCGAAGTTAATAATGGTTTTGTCCGGGTTTATGGCGATGGTTTCAACCTCAAGATCACTTATCCTTCCTCCGTGACGAGGTGTGATGTTGAAGAGATCGTTCTGGAGGATTCCAGGCTTTCAGGTGTCTGGGGGAAAAAGCTTTACCGGATTGTCTTCCCGCTAAAGGCGGAAAATAGAAATGAGCTTGTTCTTAAAGTTGAAAAAGAATAGATAAATAATAATAACGACCACAAAAACTAAAAACCAATTTACCATGGAAGGAAAAATCAAGAGAATGGCGTTCAAGATGAAGCTGAACCCCGGATTCAAAGAAGAGTACAAGAAGCGTCATGCGGCTCTTTGGCCAGAGATGCGGAAAATGTTGAAAGACAGTGGAGTCGGGAATTATTCCATATTCCTTGATGAAGAGACCAACACCTTGTTCGGTTATCAGGAGGTTACCGGAGAGGGTGGTTCCCAAGAGCTTGGGAACGAGGCGATTGTCCAGAAATGGTGGGATTACATGGCGGACATCATGGAGGTCAATCCGGATAATTCTCCGGTGTCCATTCCGCTTGAGGAGATGTTTTATATGGAATAGCCCTTCGGCTCCGCTCAGGGACCACCTTCGGCTAGCCGAAGTAACGGGCGATCCAGTTCTGGTCTATTGTCGGGAAACCTCCCGCAGGTTTGATTGACGGATTGCGTCGGATGATTCCGGCGCAATCTTCGTAAACATTGAACCCGACCTGTATTCCATGCATTTGGCCATCAGACGGATAAGTGAAAGTCAACTCATTGTCAGGACCTTCGATGCGGAAAAATTTGAACGGAGCATCCACGGTGGTCTTTCCGCCACCTTTTTCCGAGAGTTCCATTTTTGAGACGAATTTCACCAGCTCCATGATTGTGTCGTCAAGTCCAGCATCGAAGATGTTGACTTTCTCTATCAGCGAACCGACATCCTCCACTCTTCTGAAAGTGTAGCCTTCAAGGGTTTCAGAGGCGGAGGTCAAGCTCTTTTCGATGAGTCTCACTTTTTCCTCCGGGACAAAACCAGGAGGCAGGAGCCAGATCATCAGCTTTTCTTCCGGATCGTGGTAGATTGTCTGTCCGGAGACAAGATTGGTCTTTCCGCAATGGGGACATTCCCACAAGAACAGAGATCCGTCTTTGACCCTTGCTTTAAGCTCGGGTTCCTCCGCGGTGTTGATGCCGCTGTAGTATGTGACCTCATGCTTTTCCCCACAGGAAGAACAGGTGGCTAAAAGTTTGGTTGTCATTTATTTCCGTTTATCAATCCACACCCAAAACCGGTACATCAGCCATCCCCAGCAAAGGAATAGGACCACATGGATCCAGTAGGGGACGGAAGTCTTGTACACTCCTTCTTTCTCGATATTCTCAATGCCAGGGATGTCGGCATAGTAATATGCTCCAGCCCCGAAATCGTATCCCGGAACAAGACCGAGGTTGTGCCCCATGATCCATAAGGCACAAATCAAAATGGCCACAACCACGAGGATCGTGACCACTTTGAAAGCTTTTTCCTTTCCCTTTCCCACTATTTGAAGAGGTCGAGAACGGGAACGTCGAAGACAACACCTGAGAGCAGGAACCAGACAGCGAAGAACGTGAGGGCGATGTTGAAGGTCTGACCTATGATGTAGAGCCAGAGGACCTTTCCGCCGTGCATCTGCTTGGTGAGCTCCTTGAAATTGGTGTCCAGACCAATGCTTGTGAAGGCGAGGACAAAGCACCAGTTCTTGTACTGGTCCAAGACCTTGTTGATGGCGTTGACCTGGTCTCCTCCGAAGATAGGCTGGATCAGGAATGAGGCCACGAGCGAGGCCACGAAGAAACCGATGATGAACTTCGGGAAGCGGGTCCAGATCTCTCCGGCACCGACCTTCTTCTCAGTGGGCTTCTCGACTCTTGTGGCGAAGAATATAGCCACGAAGAAGGCGATGAATCCGATCAGGATGTTCTGGATGCTTTTGACAAGGACAGCGGCCTGCTCAGCCTCCGGTCCAAGAGCGTTTCCAGCGAGAACCACCGCTCCGGTAGAGTCGACTGTTCCACCGATGAGGGCGCCACCCATTAGCTGGCTCATTCCAACCGCCTTGATGATCATAGGCTCGAACACCATCATAAGGATAGTGAATATGATCGAGATGGAGATAGCGATCGAGAGGTCGTCCTTCTTGGCTCCAGAGGCGGCACCTGTGGCGATAGCGGCAGAGGTTCCGCAGACGGAAGTCGCTGAAGCTAAGGTAATAACAAGCGGTTTGTTGTCAATCTTCAGGACCTTTGTACCGAGCCACCACATGAAGATGATGACGATCGGGGTGACGATCCATGCGATGCCGAGGCCGTAGAGGCCGAACTTGGCGATATTGGAGAACAAGACGGAGAAGCCCATGATGACAAGTCCGGTCTTGATGTAGAACTCGGTCTTGATAGCAGGCTTGAGCCAGTCCGGAACACCGACCGTGTTAGAGATCAGCAGGCCGATGAGAAGGGCCCAGAAAGCCCACTCAAGGTAACGGTTGAGAGTGAACTCGGCGCTGACAAAACGCACGACGAGGGCGATAACAAACAGGCAAAGGAAAGCCGGGATGTATTTCTTTACACTTTCTCCCTGGAGCTTGACTCCAATAGTGAATAAAGTACAAAGGACAACAACAGTCACGATCAGTTTGCGCCAGAATGCCCAGGCTCCCAGCTGTTCGGCCAGAGGAACAGCCTTGGTGGCGGCAGCCTCGCCGACAGCCCATGTGGAGAATTTAACCGCTGAAAAATCAAACGCTTTTGTCAGGACAGCGACGCAGGCGATCAGGATCACGATGAATCCGATCCAGACGGCTTGCCAGTCCTCTTTGCCCCAGAATGCGGGGACAGTCTTTTTGTTAGTCATTGTATGAGAACAAATTAAAAAAGTATAATCTTTTACTAATTTGCAAATATAGAAATATTCGGGAAATAAATCACAATTACAGCGAAGTCGAGAACAAAACCTCGAAATGGTTTTCTTCAAGATTCTTGATGTTCATCCTGCCTATGTTGTTCCAGTGGTTTCGGGCGTACCTGAAGCCAAACTTTGAGTCAAAGGGAAACCATAGGATGTTGCCGAGATTAAAGACCAGATCCACACCGCCGCTCCAAAGGGTCTCGGATCCAATTCCGTTTTTATTAATATGGAACTCGCTGTTCTGCTTGAACTTATAGTGTGCGAGGTCAAAAAACGGCGTGATTGAGAGATTCTTCACATAGACAAGAGGGCTTAGCCACGACCAATCCAGATTGAGAAGGGGAATCGAGTAGTCAAGGCTGAATTTCATCTTTTCAGGAGAGCATGAATTGCTGATCGAGCGAATGTTTGTCTCGGCGAATCCTCTTGGAAGAAATGATATTGGAGTCTCAGGGTAGCTGTAATCCATCCCACCCAATTCTTTTCCGAGCGTTGCTGTGATCCTTAGTCCTTGGTTGGCAAGCAAACCGGGAAGATACCCGTAGGTGTAAAGGTAGGCGGTGTTGCCAAACGACGCCCTGTGTCCAGGCTTGGTCCTGAGCCCGATCTCGGCTCCGATTCCGAGTCTTGGATAATCCTGTGACGGGGCCGTCTGCCTCACCACATATCCCCTTATAGAATAGTCCACTGTTCCAATGGGAGAGATGTGGTCGGTGCCTAAGGTTCCAATTACCTCGGGGGTTTCATCTTCTCCTTTTTTCTCACGAAGGAGGATCTTGTCATTGTACAAGTCGTTGGTCATCCGGAACTTGACTTGCGGGATTAATCCACGGCTCACACCTCCTGAACTGAAATTTAAAGGAATATAAACCCTCAGGTGTCCATCAAAATAAGGAGCATTCCTGCGGATTCCTTCTGTGAACACGGATTCTTTTTTCTTCTCGAAATCAACCTCTTGCACCCGCACCACGTCTTTTGCTGACCTGTCTCCAAAATCAGCGTACAGCTCGAAAACAGGGTACAGCCCTGAATAAGTGTATCTGATGTGGGCGGAGTGTCTCCACTTTTCCGTGAGGTCTGGATCTGTGTGTAACCCGTAACCAACGGTCCCATAACCATCTCCCACAAGATTCTGGAACACGGCGGTAGCACCCAAAGACGCGGTCTTATAGTACTCGTCCGAGCTTATACCCTCGATTTCATCGTAATCGAAAAAAATGGGTGCCCAGGAATGGAAAACAGGCGTCAGTTTACAGTACCGGACGGGCTCCTTGAATTATTTCGCTGAATAAGTTGTAAACTCATCCCAGGCATCTCCGGCCAGCTTTTTCTCCTGCGCGCTCAACGTGTCCGCCACGGGATACTTGTGGATGTCCTCGAAAGAGACAGTCTTCATTGGAAGGTCTTTCGCCGGCGTGGCATGGATCATCCATCCGTCGCGGTGCGCTTCAGGAGCGTCTGAAGGAGCGATTGTGCTGAAATACAGTGTGTCACATGAGTCGTTGAACGCCGGAGAGCTTATTCCATACCTTGTTGAGGTGACTTGCTTCAAGACGCCGGAACCGGTTTCCAGGAGGTAAAGCTCGTTGACACCAGTCCTATCGCACAGGAAGGTGATTCCCGAAGCCGAGCCACGAAGGATTGACAGTTCCACCGGCTTTGGTCCAAGAAGAAGATTAATGCCGGAAGTGACTTCATAGATTCCCATTCCATTATCCGACAGACCAGCCGCGAAAAGTTTGTCCCCACACCAGGCGGTCTCCGTGAACTGAAGGGAGTCCGGAGCCTGTATTTCCCTTTCCTTGGATCCGTCGCTGGAGCGGAGCAACACTATCTTGGATCCACCGGAAGGGGGATATTCCACAACGCTGACAAGATTGCCATCCGGCGAGGGCGCGGGGTTGAAATACTTTCCTTTTTTTGTGAGATCCCGGACTTTGGACGGGTTGGAGGTCTCCACGTACCTGATCCTGGAATCGCCGGCAAGGCTCCATCTGGGATCCCTTGCTATTTCCGACCACCAAATCCTCTCTCCGACCTTGTCATAGGCCAAGGGGCTTGTGTATGAGGCAAAAGACCGTGCTCTTTTCTCCTGTCCGTCATTTGAGATACTGACAAGCGCTCCCGAAACTGTCATACCGTTTTTCTTCGACCACAGATTCCCGTTATTGTCAATAACGGAGCCGGAATACTCCACATGCCTCCGAGGCTTTCCGGAGATTTGGACTGACGGCATAAAAGGTTCTCTTAGAGCAGCTTCCTTTGACCAGATGTCATGGTATTGTTCCTCAATTGCGCGGAAAGACTTCTTGATGTTCAGCCCGCTTGCGTCTTTGACTGTTTTCCGCAGGAGAAAAAAGCCTCCTTTTCTGACCTTGGAAAAATATTCTTCCGTGAACAATGGATCGCTGAAAAACACCCTCATTCCCGACACAAGCATGTAGCCAGCCCTGTAATGATCTGGTGTGTAGAACTTGTTCGAGCCTAAAGACCATTTCCAGAAATCTCTCCAGTCTCCACAGTCAAAGGCTGGGGCCATGTAAGTCAAGAATGAGCCCTGACGACCTCTTCCTGATTGAGTCATAGAAGTTTCCGTCACGACAGCATCTCCTTCCAACAGGGTTGGTCCGGCGTATAAACCAGCTGCGGCACCGGCAAAAATTTCCCCGGTCAGGATTGAGAATATCCTGTTACGTCCGCCTGCTCCGGCCTGCATCTGGGAAGCGTGCCTTCCCTCATGTATGGCGAGCATCTTTTCCCATCGGATTGGCGTTGGAGCGTAAGGATCCAGGTTCGTGTAGATGTCCATTCTTTTCGGAGCCCAGGCGACTGAAGCGTTGGCAACAGGGTAGAAACTATGCAGCACGACAGGCATCCGAGACTTGTAATATTCACCAATCTTCATTCCAGAAGACCAGCTTACTGCCGTTCTTGTTTTTTCCAACCATGAACCATAGACCTTCGCGAGGGAATCTTCACCGACAGGGAATATGATTCGAAAATTCGGGGTGTCCATTTTCATCCACCGGACGCTTCCCGGGTCGCTTCCTGTAAGAGAAAACTGTGCCTTGAGCGACAGGCAGGAGAGGAACAGAAAAAATATGAGCGTGAGTCTTTTCATTTGTGGTACGAAGATAAAGAATTATGATAAGTTTTCAGTAAATTTGTAAGTATATAATGTTTGACCAGAGATGAGAATCGGCATCCTGAACATATTTTCGTCCATTGCTATTCTTGCTGTCCTCGCCTCTTGCGGCGGGAGGAACACCTCGCGTCCTTCTGGACAAAAGTCAGCCGCTCCTTCCTCGGAGTTGAGGCAGTTCCCTCCGGCTCCCAGGGTTCCCTCCATGATAACTAGCCCTCAAGAGATTAACGCTTACATAGTGGACAAGTTCTGGGACGAGTTTCTGGACAAGGCCTACAGATGTGACTCTTCGGTGGTCAACGGGGTCGCGGCGGACGATGTCGAATCCGCTCTCGGGCGCTACGTCACTATTCTCGAAAACTACTGTGAAAGAGGTCTGGCGACACGCTCTGTGGAGTCTTTCTTCAAGAAAATCAGCGGTTTCCAAGAGGCTAATCCCTCTTCAAACGTGTTCGGTTTTTTCGAGAAAATGGTTGAGAAATACCTTTACGACCCGAATTCACCTGTGAGAGACGAGGACCTGTACGAACCTTATGTCAGAGGTCTGTCCACTTCCGGGTTTGTCGACGAGGGTTTGCGCCAAGCATATTCCAGGGACGCTCAGATGTGCTCTTTGAACCGAGTCAGTACCAAAGCCGCGGACATCAAGTTCACCACCCTTGGCGGTAAAAAGCGGTCTTTGTCTGGCGTAAAGGCTGACTACACCCTTTTGTTTTTCTCCAATCCTGGATGTCCGGCTTGCGAGGATGTCATCAGGAAGATATCCGCCAGCGGCAGGATCGCCGACTTGATTTCTTCAGGAAGACTCGCTGTCGTCAATCTTCACATTGACTTGGAGATCGACAAATGGAGGGCGATGGCATCTGATTATCCCAAAACATGGATCAGCGGCTACGATCAAGACTACATCATACGTAAAGACCTGACCTACAACGTCAGGGCTATCCCATCGCTTTACATTCTCGACGAGGATAAGACCGTTCTGATGAAGGACGCCCCGATCGAGAAAGTTATTCCTTTTCTTGAGAATATTTAAATAACGCCATATATGAAAGTGACAAAAGAAACTTGGGGCAAAGGCCCCGACGGCAAGGAAATTTTCCTTTACACCATAGTGAATGAAAGCGGAGCTTTTGTGCGGCTTTCCAGTGTCGGAGCCGGAATAGTCAGCATCGTGGTGCCTGACAAAGACGGCAAGAAAGCGGATGTGGTCCTTGGCTATCCTGAGTCAAAGAGTTACTTTGCGGATGGTCCTTGTGCCGGGAAATGCCCAGGAAGATACGCCAACCGTATAGCCCGTGGCAAGTTCACTCTGGAAGGTGTCGAGTACACTCTTCCCATCAACAATGGCCCCAATCACCTCCATGGAGGCCCTGAAGGTTTCCAGAACCAGGTCTGGGACAGCCGTATAGTGGACGATGCAGTGGAGTTCATGTATTTTTCCGAAGATGGCGAAGCTGGTTATCCTGGCAATCTCAAAGTTGTCGCCCGTTATGAATGGGGCGATGACAATGCCCTCAAGCTTTACCTGACAGCTCGTACGGACAAGACCACGGTCGTGAATCTCACCAACCATGCTTATTTCAACCTCAACGGCGAAGGTAACGGAAACATTATTGACCACGAGCTCAAACTCAACTCTTCTGTGTATCTTCCGACAGATGAGACTCTTATTCCTCTCGGGGATGCGGATCCTGTGGCTGGTACTCCGATGGACTTCCTTGAATTCAAGAGAATAGGAGCGGAGATCAACGAGGACTTCCCTGCGCTGAAGTACGGCAAAGGCTACGACAACTGCTGGATGATAGACGGTTATGAGCCCGGTCAGCTCCAGTCTGCAGCCAAATTGTATTCACCTCAAAGCGGTCGTCTGCTGGAAGTCCTGACGACTCAGCCTGCTGTCCAAGTCTACACCGGCAACTGGCTCGCTGGTTGTCCGGCCGGCAAGTGTGGAAGGAGCTATTTCGACTATGAGGGCGTTGCTATCGAGTGCCAACATTGCCCGGATTCTCCAAATAAACCTGAGTTCCCTTCGACTCAGCTTGATCCAGACGGACAGTACGAAGAGGCGATAATCTGGCAATTCTCTGTGGTATGAAGCAATATCTTGACTTGCTACAAAGGATAATGGACACTGGTGTGGTCAAGCATGACCGCACCGGAGTGGGAACCAAATCCGTATTTGGCCATCAGATGAGATTCGACCTTTCTGAAGGATTCCCTCTTCTGACAACAAAGAAAGTCCATTTAAAATCAATTATTTACGAGCTCCTATGGTTTATTGCCGGAGACACTAACATCAAGTATCTCAAAGACCATGGAGTGTCGATTTGGGATGAGTGGGCAGACGAGAACGGCGATTTGGGTCCGGTCTATGGCCACCAGTGGCGTTCCTGGCCTTCTCCGGACGGAAGGACTATCGACCAGCTCAGCCAGGTGATCGACACAATCAAGCGTAACCCGGACTCGAGAAGAATCCTTGTCTCGGCATGGAATCCCGGAGAGGTTGACAAGATGGCCCTGCCACCCTGCCACTGCCTCTTCCAGTTCTACGTTGCCGAAGGGAAACTCTCCTGCCAGCTTTATCAGCGCAGTGCGGACACTTTCCTCGGGGTTCCGTTCAACATCGCATCCTACGCTCTTCTCACCATGATGATAGCCCAGGTTTGCGACTTGAAGCCTGGTGAGTTTGTCCACACCACAGGAGACACCCACATCTATCTGAACCATTTCGACCAGGTGCGGGAACAACTTTCCCGTACTCCCAGGCCTCTTCCGAAGATGATCCTGAATCCGGATGTTAAAAGCGTGTTCGACTTTAAATACGAGGATTTCACCCTGGAAGGTTATGACCCATGGCCAGCGATAAAGGCCCCCGTCGCAGTCTGACCCGGCCAGCGCCCCCCGCCCCCCTGTCATTCTGAGCGAAGCGAAGAATCTGTAACGAAGTGAAGAATCTGTAATGAAGAGAAGAATATTTAGTATGGAAAAATGTATCATAGTCGCTATCGCCGACAACCGAGCGATCGGAAAATCCAACGCCCTCCTTTGGCATATTGCCGAAGACATGAAGTACTTCCGCCAGACAACCACCGGAAGTCCCGTGGTTATGGGTTGGATGACATTCCAATCCATTGGTGGTAAACCACTTCCAAAGAGGGATAATGTTGTTATCTCGATTTTCCCTTGGCCGGATAAGCCAGAAGGTGTCACTGAGGTCGCCAGCCTTGAGGAGGCCTACCAAGTCCTGGCTCATGAATCGGGAAAGGTCTTTGTCATGGGTGGCGGAGAGACTTATCGTCAGGCTCTTCCGACAGCTGACAAGCTTTACATCACCCATGTCCACACAACCATAGAGGATGCGGACACCTTTTTCCCTGTAATAGATCCTCTTATCTGGAAAGTTGAGTCCACAACTCCCGTGGCGGTCGACCCCGAGACCGGATACGGATATGAGTTTACGGTTTATACGAGGATTTAAGATGCTTCGGAGGTTTTAACCTCCTCGGCATGACATGGTTGCCAGCATGACGCGGATGTCATTCTGAGCGAAGCGAAGAATCTTACGAACGAGACAAATGACGACAAAAAGAGAACACTTCGGCAGCAGGGCTGCCGTAATAATGGCCATGGCAGGTTCTGCCATAGGTTTGGGGAATATTTGGAGATTCCCGTACATGGTTGGGGAATATGGAGGAGCGGCATTCATCTTGGTGTTCATCCTGTGCTCTTTCGTTCTGTCTTTCCCTATTTTCCTCTCCGAGGCCGTGATCGGAAGAAGGACACACGCCAATGCCATAGGAGCGATGAATAAACTTGCCCCTGGCAGCTTCTGGACATCACTTGGCTATCTGAGCGTGATCACCCCCATGGTCATCGTCTCTTACTACAGCATTGTGGGAGGATGGTCAATTGAATATTTCTTCAAGTCTTTCTCATTGAATTTCGGCGAGTTCCGTCCTACGGGATGGGTTCCGCTCCTTTTCAATACCATATTCTTGGCCTGCTCTGCGGGAATCGTGGCTTTCGGAGTGAAGGACGGCATTGAGAAATTCAACAAGATCTCAATACCAATCCTTTTTGTCCTCATCGTTCTGATCATGTTATATTCGGTGAATATGCCTGGTGCTCAAAAAGGAATTGAGTATCTAGTCAAGCCGGATTTCTCCAAGCTGACGGGACGAACCTTCGCTTTCGCCCTCGGCCAGAGTTTTTACTCCATGTCTCTCGGGATGGGAATAGTCATCACTTATTCCTCCTATGTTCATAAAGATGAGAATCTTGTCGCGTCCGGAGTCGGCACTGTCCTGGCCGCCCTTTTGTTCTCCGTCTTGGCAGGATTCGCCATCCTGCCGGCCGTCTTTTCCGCAGGAATCGCCCCCAGCAGCGGTCCTGGTCTGGTGTATCAGACTCTCCCTCATGTGTTTCTGGGGATGGGAGAGACTTCGCCCCTGATCGCCACTATCGTGGCCGCTCTGTTCTTCTTTTCCGTAGTCGTGGCGGCCATGACTTCCAGCATCTCGCTTATCGAAGTGGGTGTGGCGTACCTTGTTGAGGAAAAGAACATCAAACGCGGCCTGGCTTGCCTTTTGGTCTTTGTCGTCGCATGGCTTCTTGGGCTTGCGAGCGTGTTTTCTATCAATGTCTTCGGCAAAGTTGACGCATTCTCATCCAACTTCCTTCTGACGTTCGGAGTCTTGCTTGTCGTTCTGTTTGTAGGTTGGAAAATGGATAAAAAAGAGGTCCGGGAGGAGCTCACCAATGGAGGCACCGTCAACACGAAGATCTTCGGAGCGTTCTTCTTCCTGGTGCGCTATGTCGCTCCGATCACTGTTCTTACGATATTCGTGACAAATCTTGTGTTATGACGCCAAGGGAAAATTTTGGGAGCCGGGCGACGGTCATAATGGCAATGGCCGGGTCCGCGATAGGGTTGGGGAACATCTGGAGATTTCCTTTTATTGTCGGTGAATATGGTGGAGCGGCGTTTATCCTGGTGTACATTCTCTGCTGTTTCCTGCTGTCGTTGCCAATATTCCTGTCAGAGTCTATAATCGGCCGCAGGACTCATCAGAACACTTTCGGCGCCATGAGCACCCTTGCTCCTGGAACTGGTTGGAAGTGGCTGGGTTTGTTGACGATAGTCTCTCCGCTGATAATCCTTTCCTATTACAGCGTGGTCGGCGGATGGTCCTTTGCTTTTCTTTGCAAATCGCTTGCGTTGGAATTCAACCATGAGAACGCTGATGCCGTGACATCCATGTTCGGGGCGTTCTCGTCCTCGACCTGGGGACCCCTTGCTTGCATGACCGCTTTTCTCGGTCTTACCGCCTTGATTGTGTATCTTGGTGTCAATAAGGGGATTGAGAGGTTCAGCAAGATTTCGATACCGGTGCTGTTTATCCTGATTGTGATCATCGCCGTTTACTCTTCGACGTTGCCCGGAGCTGTCGAGGGTGTCAGGTACCTTGTCAAACCCGATTTCTCAAAGTTGAGCCCCGACGCTTTCGCCGCCGCCCTTGGACAAAGCTTTTTCTCGCTGTCCCTGGGAGTCGGGACCATGCTGACTTATTCGTCCTATGTCAGCAAAGATGAGAATATCCTTGCCTCTGCTGGTGGAACGGCGTTTTTCGACCTGCTGTTCGCCATATTGGCCGGATTCGCCGTCATGCCGGCGGTTTTCGCTGCCGGAATCGCTCCCAGTTCAGGGCCCGGGCTGGTCTTCGAGACTCTTCCGTACATATTCTCGAAAATGGGGTCCGGTGGGCAAATTGTCAGCGCTGTCGTGTCCATACTCTTTTTCCTGACTATCCTCGTAGCGGCTCTTTCTTCTTCCATTTCCATGATGGAAGTCGGTGTGGCATATTTGGTTGAGGAGAAAAACACGCCAAGAAAAAGAGCTTCCGTCCTGCTGTTTCTCGTCTGTCTTGTCATAGGCGTCTTGTGCAGCCTGTCATTCGGAGTCTTGTCAGATGTCAAGGTGCTTGGCCACACGATCTTTAATTTCTGCGACAGGCTTTGCTCCAACTTCCTGATGACCTTGGGCGCCCTTCTGTTCAGCATTTTCGTGGGCTGGAGAATGGACAAGTCCGCCGTAAAGGATGAGCTGACCAATGGTGGTACTCTTAGCGGCGTCAAGAAACTGTTCCCGTTTGTCTACTTCCTCATCAAGTATGTGACCCCCGTGACGATAGCGGCCATATTCCTTATCAGTCTGTTTGGTTGAGAATATCTTTTCTCCACGCTTCCTTGTCCTTGTATTTCCTCGCGAACTCTTTAGGAGTCC
>JAEEGJ010015816.1_pt1 | contig 17491 bp, 10 predicted proteins | sample 8958761 | NCBI WGS metagenome assembly JAEEGJ01 (sample SAMN16246546, study PRJNA631951) | gut metagenome | biome: gut microbiome; feature: rumen; material: RS-attached | host: Bos | place: Iran: Karaj | collected 2018-10 | reverse complement strand
CGTTTTTAAACTCTATGGCTACTTCGGTGTTGGGAATTCTTACACGCTGAGTCTCAGGCTCGTAAGAGAGATAGCCGAGATGAACCAAGAGGGTCATAACGTCGTCGCTTGTTTCGATGTTCTTTATATCGTTGCGGAAACTTGCGGGTTCTATCACCTCGGTTCCTCCGCTCATCATCTCTATAATCTTTGTCCTTACGTTGTCGGCGTCGGTGTGGAGGTAGGTCTCGATTGCCATAAACGATGCGGTCTTAGGCCAAAAACTGTTGTAACTGCGTTTTAAGATCGACTGCATCACCGAAAACGGATTGAAAATAGATTTTTCGCTGCCGATGATGTATCCGTCGTAGGCGTGTTTCATCAGTTCAAAATCCATATCGTTCTCCTTGCAAAGGGTAACAACCTCTTTTTCTGTAAAGCCGTAGTACTTAGCCGTATTGCCGGGGTCTACAACGCTGTATTCTACAAAATTGTTCAACGCCGACTGCGTCTTTATCTTGATGATGGACAGGATGCCGGTCATATACACCAAGAGGAAAATCTTTTTTGCGTTGTTGGATTTGAACATAGCACGTAGAAAATTGACATACTCATCTTGTACATCCTGTTCCACATCGCGCACGAGCATATCCCACTCATCGATGATAAGGATAAAGCGGTCGCCTGTCTTCTTGTTTATTTCGGCAAGGGCCGCGGCGAATGATTCTTGTTCTTGCAAAAAAGGATACGAATCTTTCAGGTCGGCAACAAAGCATTTCTGCGCCTCGTTCAATATCTTGTTTTTGGGAATGTTGGCAAAACGGTTCCAATCAATGTAAATAGTTGGGTACTTGTTGAGGTGGGTCTTGTAGTGGGGATTCTTGGTTATTTCCAAACCCTCGAAGAGTTTTGATGAATCGCACGAGCGGTCGTAATAGGAATATGTCATCTGTGCCGCAATGGATTTCCCAAATCTTCGGGGACGAGAAATGCAGATAAACTTATTCTCTGTATCAAGATTATCATTCAAAAATGACAGCAAACCCGACTTGTCTACGAAGTTGCTGTTGATAACGTTCCTGAAATCGCTGTTGCCGTAATCTATGTAGTCGCTCATAACTCTTGGTGCTAATTGTTTCGGCAAATATAGGACTTTATTTTGTATTCTCCAAAAACACGAATGGTTATTTTGGGCGACACAGCCGGGCGGCGGGGGCTTTTTTCTTTTAAACAAAAATCTAAGCGAATGAAAATGAATACAAACGAATTTGCTTATCGAGGTTGATGTGTAGAGACGTGCCATGGCGCGTCTCTACGGTGGCAAATTTTGTGTAATATTCCCCTAGTCTTTTTTGTAGTATGGCATGTTTTGTTTCCAATAGAGTTCTTCATTTAAGTAATAATCTTTATAAGGCTTTAAGGCTTCAATAAACATATCTATATTATCGCAAATGTCTTCCGATGCTTGTTTATATTTTTCACGATATTTTTTGTCGTTGACTTGTGTTTCAAATAATCCATATGATATATTGTATATTACAGGATACGATTCTTTAAGATATGGATTATGAAAGCAATAATCATGTACTAATCCTGTATTATATGGCCGTTTGCTCTTTTCATCAAAATATAAAGGGTGATAAACCATGGTCTTGATTTGTAAAAAATGAACAAAAGCATCAAAATAGTACGATCCCCAAGAATCTATACCTCCCCCACTATATACTGGATTTCTATATAAATAATTTATATATCCATTTGAATCTTCATACTCACACGATTCTAACTGCCCCCAAGTATCTATAAAATGGTTGTTAATATCAATGACTTCGGGGTCGTGCATTCCCAAAAGATAATCGTAACAATATCCATGTTCTCTTTTGCCGTCTTCCTCCCATTCCTGCCTTGCCCATACATATACTTCGGGCCATTTGATTTGTGCCAACAAATCTGTTAATTCTTGGGGAAGGATTCTGTTGTTTTTATAATAACTCTTTTTGTGATTTTCCACTGCGAGGTTAAAAACAGTATCAAAATATGCTGAAAACAACTCTGGTGTTTTTAATATGGTATCCAACAAATACATCTGCTTGCGTTCTTTTAAGAATTCACGAATATATTTTTCTTGTATGTCTCGATCATTATCAAAACCATAATGTTCGGCTAACTCAGCCATGTACTGGTACGCGGTGTCTTTATTGAGGAATTTAAGCAAAAAAGATTTCAAACTGTCGTTGTAATAACAATCCTTAGTATTAACTTCTGGAATAAAGATATGAGGCAATACATGAAAAGGATTTCCTTCGGTTAACATTGTTAAGAGGCTGTCTGAATTAATCGTCTGCCTATATTTTGCATAACAGTTAAGATACTTAAAAGGATCGTTTTGTTGAGCAAAACTATTATGCGTTAATACGACTAATAATATAAAATATAATAGATTCTGTCTCATTTTTATTTATTAAAGATTATTTACTAGCGTCATTTGATATTTGAACCAAGTTCTTCTTGGAATAGAATAATCCATAAAATTATTAGTAATGTGCTTTTTATTACCCTTACTATCAAGTTCATAATTGTCCGCTAAGATAACCATTTTTTTCTTCCGAAAAAATTATTTCGTAACGTGTGTCGCCGTTTTCATTCAAAACCACAGCCATCAACCGATTATTCACGGTTTAAAGATAATCAATTTTTTCTTTAAGCAAAATATATGTAAAAAAGGTTGCAACACAAAATTATACTAAACGTTATTAATCTTCCTACAAGGAGCAACAATAGGAAAATTCCAAATTTAGTTCATTTGCAAAGGTAAGATTTTTTTGGGGAAATGAAAAACACAAAAAATCGCAGCTTAACCTCTTTTTGTGAGCTGCGATTTTTTTCTAATTTCTTGATTTCTCAATTGACAAAATCAAACTGATATTACGTTTTTCAATATCTGATAAATATTTATCAACATTTGTATAACGCGGCTTATACCACGTTTGTAATTTAAAATACTTATCCATTTCGCCGCCTTGTCGGAAAATATAGCCATGACGCGCAAATATTTCATTACGCATTATTTTTAGCTCAGAATTATTGAACTTCTGCAAATATTCTTTTGTTAAATTCTTTTGCGATGCTTCCGGATACAAGCCATAAACCTTACCTGCCGACTCTAATATAGCTAAATTATATTTATCAGCATCAGTAAATTTTGATTCAACTTCAGTTACTCTTGGTTCATGATGAGAATAAAATTCATATAAATTGAAATAAGCATCAAGATATTCATCTTCAAATTTATAATTGTATTTAGCATAAACAGTATTTCGCAGATTTTTTAAATCAACAGAATCCAAACCGTTTAATTCCTCATTTAAAATTTTCTCTCCATAATATACCTTATACATCAAATTACTAAACTTAGGATTTAAATCAAACAACACAAGTTTACGAAAACGACTTGTTAATATGTAATATTTTAGTTTTGAATTTTCTACAACAATTCCTCCAACATATTGACTTGGATAAAGCATAATATTTCCTCCAATAATATTCAGAGAATTATCCATCACACACTCAAAAAAAGAAAAATACTTTCCATCAATAGAACGAAAAATACATGGAATTTCACCAAAACCATGGTCATACACACTATAAAATTTTGAAAGATACTTATTAGTATTATCCAAATGCACCGATTGCATTTGCTCTGTTTTTAAATCTAAAATACGTAAATCAAGATTGATAGAAGCACCGCCCTCTTCTTCACCTTTACAATACACAAATTTCTCATTAGATAATTTATTTATGTATATAATCTCATAATCAGGATTATATGAGTTGGGTGTTGGATTATCATATTCATACTTTTCACGTTTTGTCAATAACAGGATCTCACTTAACTTTTGTGTATTTAAATTATAAGTTTTCAAATAGAGATTTGATCCATAAATTTTATAATTTTCAATAAATTTTGGATAAATAATTTTATTATCTATTTTGTATGTCTTAATCGCATTATTTTTTAAATTAAAACTTACAACAAAATTTACAAACAAACAAAATAGTTTATCGCCTCTTAATTCACAATCTTTAAATTCGTTAAATTTAATTATAGGAAAAGAATCGTCAATTAAAACAGAATCACAATACAATCCTTGTTTATTTTCATATTGACAATAATGTTTTCCATTAATATAAAAATGAAAAGTTTTATTACAATTCATTAATGTATCTTTTTTAATTTGTGCAATACTGCATAATGGCAGCAGTAGCAAAAAAATAATAATAATTTTTTTCATTTGTTTATATGTTTTAAATATCCTAAATATAACCATGCTTTTGTTTCTGGCTTCCGAAGCCAAGAGTATTTTTCCCATGATTTAAAGCCCAAAAAAGTTCCTGCACCTACACTTAAATATTTGGAAGTTACATCAAGAGAAGTCGTTTCCTTTTGAGAATTATAATAACGCCTATTATATAAATCACCAGCCTCCAGTAAATTCGCAGGGAAAGCGACTTCAATATGCCCATGACCATCTTCTGATTTCGTAAAAATAACAGGATAACCTCTATCTGCAAAAGACCAAACAAATACTGCTGTGTCAGTCTCGAAATATTTTGTAGTAGCCTCTTTCAATTCCATATATAAATTATTATTAGCAAAAAACTTATGTTGTCCATTTGCATTGTAATATGGAATTGGTAATTCTACTTTTTTTTCTTCAGACGGATTTTTTAACACAAATGAATTATTACAGAGCCTCGGAGCGAAAGCACTACACCACGTTGGTTGATTGTTACTAAAACTATTATACAACAAATAACCCTTCCATAAACTTGAAGAATCACTAGTTTCAACATGGAATGTATTAGGGTCGTTTTCTGTAAATAAACTTGCCCCTTTTAGTCTTCCTGCATGAATTACATATTGCATACCATTACGGAAAGGCTTATTACAAGGAAATGTATCATTCAGCTCTTTTCCTATAGAATCTATAAAAAATTTAGAACCTACAACTCTTCGTTCACACACATATTGAGAATTTTTTAATTGATTATAAAAATTTTTAAACTCATTATGCTTCATCAATGATTCCTTGGTTTCACCATCTTGAAAGTCAAAACGTATTTTACCATTTTGAACAATTTTTTTTAAAGAGTCAACATTTAAAACATTTATCGGTCTATCATGATCTTTTAACGCTATATCAACGGGAGATACAGAATTGTCAGAAAAATACAAATTCTCATCAGAAACAATCTCAGATAATTCATTGAAAGGTGGTTTTCGGTTAACGCAATATAAAGTTCGACCAATTATATAATCATAAACATTAGCATTGCAGAAATTTTCTACCGTTTTATCCACACCTTTTCTTGGTCTTTTATTATCAATATATTTAATCTTTTCAAAATATTTAAAAACTACTTCTCTTCGTTCCGAACCTGATTTATAAACTAATGGTAAAGACAATATATCATCAGCTTTAGTATTTACAACTTCAGACCATGCCCATATTCCACCATAGAGAATACTACCCTTACAATATTGATCACAAGCAATCAATTTCTGAGCATTAGGACCAATATTATTCAAATATTGCAAATCCAAAGCCAAACTAAAAGACTTCAATGTATTAGAAATACATTCAATAGGTTTAGATGCTACTTGCATCGATACATTAGTTTTAATATAATCAACTATTAAAGGCAATAGTTGTCCTTTTGTCATAAATTTCGATAAAACAAGATTTTTTAAAACATAAGTATCATTTTCTTTTACAAAATAAAACAAAATACGTTGTCTTTCATCAAATTTAGAATGCCAATATTCTAAAACAGATTGTTCTTGAACGTTATTATTACTTTTTAATTTTAAATTTCCAACATAACCACTGTCAAAAAAAATAACATCAACAACAATTGAATCTCGGTGATAATACTCAATATTTTTGGGCTTAATATTGGATCCATTATAAACATCAATTTGCTTACCCAACGTATCTAATGAAGATTGAATACCTTCAATTAAGCTACGCTTCATCGTTTTCTTATCACTGCTATTAGTAAATTGTATATTATATTTCTGACCATTTACAAATAATGGAAATATACAAAATAATATAAATATAACCTTCATCTTTAATTATTTTTTAAACGATCTTTTAATACCTCAACTAAAATATCATAAATTGTACTACTTATTATATTTAAATTACTACTATTTGTTCCTTTAGTCTTTTCCTTATATTTTGAAATAAGAACGGTTTTAAATTCTTCATCTAATTTATTCTCTCCATCGTCTTTCAAATCTATATTAACTAACTTCCGAACCTCGTTTAACATATCGAAAGTCCAATCCGATACCAACTTATCAGAATTATACAAACTAATCAACAAAGAATCAAACTCATCAACAGGAGTTTCTTCAACTTCATCGATGTATTTATACATATCCTTTTTAAAATAAATAGAATCTAAACCAGAATACAAAAACGGAATATAATCGTTGGTTAGAATATAATCATTCAATTTTTTTTGAATAGAATCAAAATTGTAATGTATTGATAAATAATACTTTATAGTATCACATACAATCGTTTCAAAACTCTTTTCATGATAAAACAAATAAAAAGTAACAACAGTATCAGAAACAAAAATTAATTTATTTTTTTCTCCAACTAAACTAATAAAATTATCATTACGGAAAGTATTTTTATCAACAATCAGTTTTTTTGTTGATAATGGAGACGATGCATTAGAAAACGTCCACTTCACATTGAGTGTATCTGATTTAGAGGAATCAATTGCAACGATTTCTACAGAATCGTCAACACCCTCTAAAAAATACAACGAATCTAAAGAACATCTTTGAATTCCATTAAAATACACGCCGGTCAATTTTCTGATTATTTTTTCTCCTTCTCCTTCATCCTTGCTCCATTTCATCCACACCCTGCTCGGGTCTTGGATGTGATCCCATTGGAAGTGCCACAGTTCATCTCCTGTTGAATAATCCATCAAATTCTTAGTTTTGCCTGAATTTGAAGAGCTTTCAAACACGTGTTCAAGATTTCCAATTCCGTGTCCTAACTCGTGGGCAATGGTATGCAACGAGCCGCCGTCATAAATAAAACCTGCGTTGTAACCTCTTGGCATATAGCCAGATACAAGTGTTCCGTTACCGTCTTTTTTGTCGGTTGCGTTGTCAATGAAAAACAAGTAATAAACTCCGTCTTTCATTTCTTTGTCGTATGCTTGCAGTACGCGTTTTTGGTCATCGTTGTAGACGGTGAGGATACCGCTGCCGCCGTGGGAGAAGGATGTTAAATCGTCGATAGTAATATTGTCGATTGAGTCTTCAAAACTTACCGCACACTGATTGTAGACCTTGTTTAAATATTTTGTGATTTCTTTTGCGTTCAACTTTTTTGCCGCTCCATTTACTCTAACAAATACTACTTTATATGTTTTTTGTTGATAGGTGTTTAAAAATAGTTTGCCTATCTTTTGTTCGCCACGGTAGGCGTAGATAAAGTTGGTGTCGGCTTGGTTTACGCCGGTGAAGGTGAGTATGCGGTCTTTTATTGGGTATATTACTCCGTATTTATCTTTAAATACTACCGAATCTTTTTCACGGTAGGTGTCGAATTCTACAATAACTTTGTCGTTCTTTCCACACTCTACACTTTTATATCTAAAATCGTAACTGCCTGATTGTGGGTAGTAGTCTGAACTAGAAAAAATTCCGTGGTTGCCGCTGCCGATGTGGTCGAAGGCGTAGGTTTGGGCGTCGTATTTTGAAAAGTTGATTTGCCACTGGGCGAGGGAGTCGGATTTGCGGTGGTACTCTTTTAATAATACGGAGTTGCCGCCGGTGGCGTTGAACTCGTCCTTGCCCATCACTTGTCCTTTTTTGGTGAGAACAAGTTCTTCGCCGTTTTTGCCTTGTATCAGGGTGTTTTCTTTGAGGCTGGTGGCGGAGATGTTGGTCTCTTCGGTTTTTATTTTGCCTTTGTCATCGATTACCGCCATCACTTTGCCCGATTCGTTGATATAAAGGTAGGTGTATGGCTTGTCGATTTTTACGGTATCTTTTATAGAAAAGTCGGTGAGCACGGTGGCGGCATCGAAGAAGGCCTCTTGTATCTCTTTGCGGATGGTTTCGGGTTTGATATATAGGGTGCTATCCGTCACGCTGTGGAATATGGTTTTCAGCACAATGTTGTCGGTGTTGATTTGAGTTTTTGAAAACTCGCATCGTATTTTCGCTCCGCCCCAGCAGTCCATAATCATAAAGAATTGTCCGCTAAGATAACCATTTTTTTCTTCCGAAAAAATTATTTCGTAACGTGTGTCGCCGTTTTTCGATTCTACTATCTCGCCAGGGGCAAAGGTGTGTTTTAATTCAAGGTTGGTGATTTCGCGGTCGGGGAATACTTTGCCGCATTCGTATTCGGGTACGGGGATGGGTTCGAGATAGGTGTCGAGGTATGGGGTGTAGTCCGACATCAGGGTTGGGTCGCCGTAACATTCTGCTTTTACTCGGACTTTAAGGTGGTAGCCTGTTTGTGGCATATTGCGGACAAATTCGGCGTAGTCGCAGGCTACGGGGTCGATAGTGCGTCCTGTTTGAGGGTCGTAGTATTCAAAGTAGTATTTTGTGTGGGCGGGGTCCATATTCCATGTCCAAGTGATTTTTAGTCCTCGATTGGAGAATCTAAGTCCTGTTACGGGTTCGGGCTTGCGCTTGTAGGTGAAGGTGAAGATTTCGGATTGTCCTTGGTTGGCGAATTTCTGCTGGTTGTGCGGGTCTTCTACGGTTATGCGCCAGGCGTATTCCATGCCGGGTTTCATATTGAGGTTGGCGGTGTGGAGGGTTAGCATCGGGCTGAATGTGGTTTGCGTGTATATAGGTCTGATTGTGCTCACAACGGTCTGCACAGGTATGCCGGGCACGGCGCACTCCCAAAGTTCAAAACGGTATTGATACGAGCCTACTGTTTTTGGCGTCCATGAGAAAACGATGGGCATTACCTGTTGGTTGGGCGGGATAAGACTCTTATCTTTGGGCAGGGTGAGCACAGGCGGCTTGCCCATGCGGGCGTTGAACATGGTGAAGGCGGTGTTGCTGATTACGCGGTTTTCGTGGTAGTGGATTACTTTCACGTTCATGCGGTAAAAACCTTCGGGCAGTTGACCGTCTTGGAGGTATTTGGCGGCGGTGATGCCGTGGAAATCAAGGTTTTGGATGTCGAAATATCTTGCGAGGTCGGCACCTGTGAGCACTATGGTTTGTCCGCCGTTAATATATAAAGGTGCGGGGTTGAACGATGGTTTTGTAGTTACTTTAACATTCTGACATTCAAGCGAGAAGGAGAGTTTGTAGGGGCAGTTGGCGTCTAAGAGGTCTTGTCCTGTAAGGGTGATTATGAGTTTTGGTGTGGCATAGTCGCCGAGAAAGAGGCTGTATGGCGGGGTATATTGCACTGTGGCACGGACGGGGTAGTTGCGCTGGGCGGAGGATGCCAACGTCAACATATTCAGTATCAATATTGCAACTGCAGTATATAAGTGTCGGAGGTTCATAAGGCAGATATTGTTTTCATTATTGAACAACAAATTTTTCTGTTACCGATGATGTGATTATGTTTTTTCCTGGCAGACGGTATGATACTTTGAAGGGGTAGTCGCCGGGGGTGTAGGGATCGGGTTGAATATAGTGTTCAAAATCTTTGTCATGACCTGACAACGGCTGTTTTTGCAACACTTTCTGGGCAACAATGTTTTTAATTTTTCTGACATCACGGTCGCACTGAAATACAACATAATAGCCTATGCTGCCCTCTTTGTCCAAGCCTGTAGCCCTATTTTGTGCTATCTCATTGTCATTAAGCGTTCCATGATATAATAATTCTGTGTTCATTATTGTCATAGCATCGTTTGGAGGGAAACTGTAATTTGACGTTTTGTTGTTATTTAAGTCGCTTGCCTTGTATTCTTTGTAGATGTATGGGAATATGGAATTGTTAAACCACTTAGTTTGGTCAAGCAAAGGTTCTAGAACCATCATGTGGTCGTTAGAGAGTCCTTTCCCATAAATTGTGTGTTGATACTCATAACCGTCAGGAAATTCATCATTGGTAATATTGCGTGTAATATCATTAAGTTGAGCGTTTTCGGTGCCTATTACCATACCTGTACCTGACAATTTTAACGAAGCCACCTTCTCCTTAAAAGTGTTGAACTTACTGGTGCGGAAGCAGTATGAGCATATCTCTTTGGTTTCGAGGATATCGAGTTCGCCTTCGGCCTCTATCTTTCGCACGCTTACGTCGTCAGACACGGATGTTTCTGAACGCGAAACGTTTGCATCAATTTTGGCTTGTTCTTTGGGAATATTGAGTATAGATATGCGGTATATCTCGTTGTTTTTAAACTGAAAATTGCCGAGGTTGAAGTCAATCTCGTATTTTGCGCCGTATTCGTAGACTCTTTTGGAAGAGAAGGTAAAGTCGTTGCCCTTTCCATCGAGGGTCTCGAATCGCACCCTCTGCATATATCCTTCGGGAATGGCAGTGGTGAAGAGGTACGAGTAATTCTCAGTAACCAATATGTATCCATCATTCCACTCTTTGGGGTAGAAATTGTACTGTCTCATTTGAGGATAGCCGCACAACAAATGCTCTGGCAGTATGTGATCAGGACGTTCGCCACTGGTAAACCGCACAGTCTTTTGTTCTGAATAGTCGGCGCCATCTTCGGTGAAGGTGATCCAGTGTCCTGCAATCTTTTTCTGGAAAAGCACCCGTGCTGATACAGTGTAGGGTGTGGTGCTTTCAAATGCCTCTTCGGGGTCGAATGTGTACGATAGGCCGTCGTCGCTCCTAACAGTCTTGCCAGCAACAGGAGAGCCATCTTCTTTGGTGACGGTAAAATGATCTAATTTTACACGATACGTTCCTTTCACACCTCTGTTGTCCTCTATAGTCATCTCAGTTTCGGATGCCACATTGAGCAGCAACTGAGGAGCGGCAAACACGCTTACGTCTTTGTCTCCGTTGCCAGGAGTAATCTGCGCTATCATATCCTCGCCAAGTAAGGGACCGCCTTTCACTGGTTCGCATTTTGTTCCACATTCAAAATCGATATGACAACTGCCTTTGAGAAGTCCTCCCATCACGCTGTAACTACCAGTAATTATACCTGTGAAATAGAACGGGTTTGGACCCATGCCTTTGAGACACGCGCCAGAGTGCAAGGCAAGGAAATCAAATTTGCGTGTCTTGCCGAATAATTTGGCCTTAATACCAACGGCGGCATCCAAATATGCCCATACTTGCGCCTCGGCATACCATCCGTTGATACCAAGCGTACCTTCGCGACCTTTGCAGTAGGCGTTCTTGCCATAGTCGGCAAGCATAAACTCGCTGCCTGCACCAATATCCAACTTAGCGTAAAACGGACCCACGGACGGTTTTAGATTAATATTGAAACCAAGACCGAAGGCTATCCCCTTGCCTGTGGATGGCATATCGTTGTGAATACGTCGCAAAAAATCGTCTTTTTGGGCGGCTGATAAGTCGCTCAGCACTTTGTCGGGTGGCGGCGGCATTTCGGGAAGACCGTTACCAAGCATAAAGTATGAGTCTAACTGAACAAAATCGAGCACTTTGACACCGCAACGATTGTCGGGTGTGCCCATGTGCAGATACCAGTCGGAATCACCAAACCTTGCCTTTGCCCACACGAGCATATCATTTGCTCCTGCGCCTTTGATTATGCCCAAAATATTGAGGTAGGTTTTGAGATCCATATTGAATATCTTGTTCCTATTGTCGTATTTCATCAGCACAGAAGCAGAGAGCATTCCGTCGCTGCCGCCGTTGTCTTTTGGTTTTTCTTCCGACGGACGGTATTCTTGTTTTAGGCTACCTACACCGCCAGCCTGTTCTTGTTGTTTTACACTCTCCATCATGCCTTCGCCAAGGCCGCCCCATTTTTTGGGGTCGCGCATAAATGCCACGTCGCCTTTAAACTGCACATAGTTGAGTCCCCAATTATCGTTAAACTGCACTTCAAAGGTGGTTTTTGCATTGAGCGTGTTTTTTTGCGCCACATAAAAATTGGCATGGGCAAGAAATCCGAAACCCACTTTTTCATTGGGCACGTAGCAGATGCCGGATATTGCCTTGCCAAAGGAATAGTCTTTTAAGGTTTGATCCATGTGGCGGTAAAGTCCACCGCCCAATCCCGAAACGCTTATGCACGGCGGAATTGTAAAAATAGGATCTGCTTCTAACAGCACGTCGGCAAGAAAATATCGGTTGCCGTCTTTTTTGCCAAATACGCCAACAGCATTTAGTCCATACTTGTTGAGCAGTTTTACGTCGAGGTCGCCACGAAAACCGTTGCCGTAAATTTCATCACCTTTCTTAATCTCTACCGAGCCGTCGATCGATAGTGTGTTTTCGGCTTTGTAATGCACCTCCGCCCGCGACAGTGCCACTTTTTTTATCTTGAATCTATCAAAGTCGCCTTCAAGTTTTAGTCTGGCGGCACCGTTGAGCATTTCGTTTAGTTTTAGTTTTATGGTAAATGCCAATGCCTCGTTTTCAAAGCCTATATTGTCGATTTCTAATTGAAAACCGCCTATCGATGGCATCGACAGTTTTGAAACCGCCAACGACATTACACCCGGCTTGAAATATGGCTTGCGGTTGCTAATCTCCATGCCTTCAAATTTTATATCGGGCAAGGTTACTTTAAGTTTTTCTAATTCGGTATTAATCGAGAGAGTGCCGTCGGCGTGTATCAGCGGATAAAAACCCTCCTTGCCTACCGAAAGGTTGATATACGAAGAGGGTTGCAATGTCAAGTTGGCACCAAACACTGGAAAATCTAATGTATCTTTGAGATTACAAGTAAAGTCAAACTGTTTAGAAATATCGTTGTAGCGCGCCACAAAACCCATTTTAGAGTTTTTGCCAAAAGGTGGAATATTGGCTATGCCGTAGAAACTTATGCTGTCGATTTTGTTTTTGGTGAGCGATAGGTTGGCGGCATCCGCCATTATCTGCCATTTGGTTGTGTCGATTTTTTGGTGCGGAATATTTTCTACAAAGGCAGTAAGCGATATTCCATACTTGTCGATAATCAAACTTTGGCAGCCTGCTTGGGTGCGTGAGTTGCCATTTTTGCAGAAACTTTCGGGCAGTGCCACCGCAATGGTTTTTGCCGAAAAACCCTCCCACAACTTTATCTCGGCATTTGAACTGAAATAGTTGTCGGGAAACTTTACGGAGGCTGGCGTGCGGGTTTCGCTCTTGTCTAACACGAGATTGTTCATAGTGAAGACAAAATCGTTGAGACCCTTGATGCCAAAATTAAGATTGGCATTGATTTCAAAGGTCAGGTCGTCAAACGATTCAAAAAATGTCTGTATATTAAACGACGGTGATTTGTTGGTGGGTTTAAAATTGCTGTCGTATGCTATAATCTTGTCGGATGTGATTGCAACAGTGATATCGGCAAAAAACTGGGTGATGCCGTCGCAGTCAAATTCGCAGTACGAACCTTTGTTAAATGTAAGCCGGATGTTTTTTCCTATCGACACCGACCTCTGGGCAAGGAGTTCTATCTTAGTGGGCATCGCCGTGCCGCATTGTCCGCTGAGCGAGCATGTGCCGCCAAATGCTATTGTGTCGTTTCCAATACCGATGGCTGTGGTGGCAGTAATTTTGGTAATGCCGTCGTCGCCGTGCTGTATATCCGAAAGCACCAAAGTATATCTGCCCTCGCCAAGACCGCACGGAAGCGGAAGTTCGCCGTTTGACAACACCTCTTGCAGGTTTTTGATATAGTTGCCAAGTTTTTTAACCTTGTTTGCCATGGCAATAGCCGCCCTCACTCGCTTGGCGTTGGCGGTGTCGGACATTAGTTCTATGGCATCTTGCTCAATTTTTTGGCTTTGCGCTTTTTGTGGCATCATCCATAACGCGCATAACATTATCAGCAGTATCGCCGAATGTTTACAACTATAAGTTCTCATTGTTTTCATTGGTGTCTTTTCGTTTTATAGCAAATGTATAGGAATAGTTAAAATTAACGGTGCAGCGGTTTTTGAGTGTTGCCGCTACCGAGTTGTGTATATATGCCGCAGATAGCGATATATTATGCTTTTCAAAAAAGGTATACGCCGCCGAAAACCTCGCATTAACTATATACGACGATATAGTATCGTACATTGTATTTGCCAATGTGCCGTCGAGCGAGAGGGTTAGCGGATTTTTAAACCTTTGCGACACGCCCGCGCTCACTGTGGCTATATCCACTTTCTGTGCCGAAGTGTTGGTGCGGTTGAATCCGCCCCTGAGCGATAGTGTGGCTCCTATATTGGTGAGCGACAATGAGTAGCCAGCGTTGGTGTTGAGTATTTTGGCTTTGGCGGAGAGTGTGTCGTAGCGTTGCTCTTCGTTGGTGGTCTGATAGGTAAAGTCGGCTGTAACGGATTGCGACACCTGCTCCGAACCTCCAAGCGTGTACGAGAGCGACAGCATCGACGTGCTGCTTAGTTGTGAATAGTTGTTGGTGTCGAGGTCTTCAAACTGCGATGTCTGTATCAGTTGCCGGTAGTTGTCGCGGATGTTGATATAACTCTGGTCGTTGTTAAACGAAGCCGACATGTTTAGTTTTTGCGTAACATTGCCCGAAACATTAATAGAATACACCATATTTTTGTTGGTGGATAGTTTCTGATGCTTTACATTGTCGCGACTAAAACCCGCATCGCCTGCCACTGCTATCCTGTCGGCTATCATAGTGCTGAATGTGGCTGTTATCTGCCTGAGGTCTTCGTTGAAATAGTAGCCTCCGAGTGTTTCGTAGTTGGGCGGCATATATTTGTAAGCCATACCTACCTGACTGTTGCCCAACGTATAATCCAATGCAAAATTGTAGGCGTGAAACACAGATGTGTAGTTGAGCGAACCCCCTTGTTTTAATGGCTCGGTTTTCAGGCTGTCGGTTGAGTACTGGCTCTTAATAACGCTGAATGCGTATTCGCCGCGGATATTGAGGTTGGGTATCAATGTGGTGCCGGCTTCTATCGACGAGGCTATGTTCTCTTTGGCAGGGATGTACAATTCTGGATGGCTGTCGAACGATACTGTGTTGCTCTTGTCGCCTATGAATATCACATTGCCCGCAAGTGTTACCTTATCAAAGTTGTGCCCTATTTTAAAGCCGCCACCCATACGTTTGTAGCCTATATCAAACTTGGTGGCAGCCGAATCAGGGGCGCACGCCTTGCGCAAACGTCCGTAGAATGCAGCAATGTCCCAAACTTCGTTTTGATACGCTGCGCCTATGCCAAGAAAATCGTGCCCCGAGAGGGTGTATTGCGAAAATGTCAGACTGTTGTATCCAAGATAGAGCGTGTATCCTTTGTATGTGGGACTTAGCGAAAATCTGTTGAATGGCAATGCGGCATTTTTGGTAAATGTGTTGTCGGTGAATGCAAAACTTATCGGCACGCTCACTACGCCATAAACCGTGGTGGTAAGGTTGCCATTGAGGTAATAATAAAAACTATTGTCGGCGAGGGTGGAATCGGTGATAAGTTCGTGAGTGGTGCTGGCAGAAAGCGAACCCGAGGCTTGTATGGGCTTGGAGTTTTTTATGGTTTCGATATCTTGGGCGGAGACAGAGAGGGTGGTTGATAATAGGATTATCAAGGGGAGAAACCAGAGAGTTATATATTTTAGTATTGTGGGCATAGGGTGTTAGTAAGATAGGGTTAATAATTATTCATATTGGAGTCTTTTAAAAAAGAATTATCCAAATACAACATATACTCATCATTTTCAAAATATTGAATACCGAGTTTAAATTCGTTGTTGCGATTATACAATGATATTTTGTGATTAGATAAATCCGGAAATATTTGTTTTAGGTATTGCTGCAAAGAAGAAAAAATACTGAAAGACATCTTTTCAAAGTTACCTTCAACTATTATTTCACTATTGCCATTATCTTGAATTGAAAAAAACACATCGGCAGGGGGATACTGAATGTCGCCAACCAAAAGGCTATCGTGTTTATTTATCTGTATAGAACCAACCTCGAAAGAAGAATACGAAATACCATCGCCATCCCAAGATTCGCGGATTGTACTTCTTATAAAACTAAACGCCGCAATAGAATCTTCTAAAAAAATAATAGTTGTGTCAGTTCCAGAAGGTTTCTTCAGCACGTCCAAAATCTGTTGGAAACGCATTTCAGTATCATCAATATTATTACAAACATAATAATCTTCAGGAGTCAAATGTTTCCAATAAAGATGAACTAAATAACTTGCTCGAAAATCTTTTTTTAAAAACTTCCAATCAATTTGTGTGATACTGATACCAACTATTAATATCAAAGCGACCCCAGAAAATAAAAAAATAGATGCTTGCGTTTTATTTTTTTCTTTTAAATACTTGAAAATAATAATAGTTATAAAAATACCTAAAGCATCAAATAGTAATGGTTCTAATCCAAAGATTAAAAAAATAATAGAACCGACTAAAAATGATAAAAAGGAGAAGTGAAACCAAATAAAATGACCAAATCGTGTACGACAAAGAAAAAGATAAATAGTTAACCAGGTTGACGTATTATAAATAAGTTCAGGAAGTGATGGTATTGATAATATACTAGTATCATATATACCTCCACTTATACGACTTCCGATAGCACACACAAATATATACCCACAAATAACAATGATATTATACTTCCAATTATTCCTAAAAACTAATAAAAAGAATATTATAAATAACATACCAACTATAGTAGGGAAAAAACCGTAATGTTCTAAACTAAGAATTGTATACATATTTTATTCAAGATTAAATTCTAAATAATCACGAAAGTATAATTGGGTTTTGAACGGAGTACAACCGTATTTATGTTGCAATAAAAAGAATGCATTCATACAAATCTGATTATGTTTTTTTAGTTGGATCTAAATTTGGTACATCTATACTAAATATACGAGAATAACCGACAAAATCATCTTCATCAGCGCCATACCAATCACCCAACGTCAAAACTAAATCCACAAACATCTTATTGGGATATTTATTATCATTTCTATATAATTTCAAATTCAAAGTGACTTTTTGCATATTTCCGAAAATCCCATAATAATCATAAAAAGGAATATCCATTTTGTAATTAAAGGTTGGGATACCGATTGTTTTTTTGAGTTCTTCTTCACTTTCTTTTCCTAATGTTTCCGGATTTTTTAAATGATCAAATATGTATTTAACAACAGATTTTAAATAATAATCTTTTTGAAAATTGTAATTTCTATGTAATTTTTTGGACAATTCATTTTAAATCGTTTCAATTTTTGTTAAAAAAACACCGCCGTACGGCGGTGTTTTGCTATTTCTCTTTATTAATGTTGTAATTATGATGCGGCACCACGTTGAATATTATTGCGCCGTTTTCGATGCGTGAGGCTACCTCT
>JAEEGJ010015815.1_pt1 | contig 17492 bp, 12 predicted proteins | sample 8958761 | NCBI WGS metagenome assembly JAEEGJ01 (sample SAMN16246546, study PRJNA631951) | gut metagenome | biome: gut microbiome; feature: rumen; material: RS-attached | host: Bos | place: Iran: Karaj | collected 2018-10 | reverse complement strand
AGCTAATTTATCACGACATTTAATAACTTTCTCTGGAAGTGGTGAATCACCACCTGAAAATACTACTTTAATATCATTTTCAATAAAGAAATTTTTTTCTTTTTTAAACATTAAGACGAATAAGTCCATCAAATGGCCTACTTCCTCTTCGCTTCTTTTAAAATTCTCTGTTGAGAAAACATATAAGCTTATAACTTTAACACCTCGTGATAAAGCATATTTACAAATCTTTTTTAAATTTTTAAAACCTGCATCATGCCCTTTCATTCTAGGTAAATTACGTTTTTTAGCCCATCTTCCGTTACCATCTACAATAATTGCTACATGATTAGGTATTTTTAATTCTTCCATTTAACCTCCTATACTAAAATATTATCAATATTTATATCCTTATCTGTTAATGTACGTAAGACTTTCTTACGTTTATTATTCTTTGTATTAGTTGCATGTAAGATAATACTCTTTTCAAATAAATTACGAATAAATCTTGCATTACCAAAGTTTGGTCTATCCTTATTATCTTTAATAATAACACGAACTTTGTCAAGAGCTTCATTTGTTATTTCAAAGCCACTCTTCTTAACCATACCTTTTAAGATTTCAACTAACTCATCTTCTGTATAATCTTTGAAATCAAGAGTATAACCAATACGCGATGCAATACCAGAATTAGAATTAATAAAGTCTTGCATTTCTTTAGTGTAACCAGCGAATATTACAACTAAGTTATCACGATTATCTTCCATACCTTTAATCAAAGTTGCAATTGCTTCATCATTATATGTACTTAATTTACTAGATAAAGAATAAGCTTCATCAATAAATAAGACACCACCTAAAGCACGCTCAATAACACTATTTGTTTTAATTGATGTTTGACCAACATATTCAGCTACTAAATCTTTACTTGTTACTTCCATTAATTTATTTTCTTTAATATAACCTAAATTATATAAAATACCTGATAATAATCTTGCTACTGTTGTTTTACCAGTACCAGGATTACCTAAAAATAACATATGTAAGTTAACATTATTGATTTTTAAATCACTTTTATCTTTTAAACTAATTAAGTTAACTAAATCACGTAAAATTTTCTTAATATCATCAAGTCCAACTAAACTATCAAGATCTTTAAATATCTCATCCATCGTTTTAGCTTCACGTATTGGTGGAACATCTTTATGAAAAGCCAAATAACTAATTAAATTATCACGATAAGAAATATAATCAGCTATTTCTTTATAAGAATCACTAATATAATCTAATAATTTAACTTTATTTTCATCAGTTACAGTAGTCTTATTCATAATCTCATTATATATTTCTTGAATAGTAGGCATGGTTTCAATTAATTTAAAATTAAAGTTTTTAGTACGAATATCATTATCATATGTTAAAAACATATTAATATCATTTTCACTACCAGAGATAATAGTTATTTTCTTTTTATTAAGATTATTCTTTAAATTATAGAAAAACATTTTCTTATTATTCTCATCTTGCATTAAAATACTAGATAAATCTTTGATATTTAAAATACCATTCTTATTATATAATTCATTGATATCTACTTTATTATTCAAATCATATAAAGATAAATCATATGCATTATTACCATCAACATAATGATTTACGTTAACACTTTTCTTAAGAATACTAACAATACTATTGACAGTTTCAGTGTTATTACCACTAATAATAATATTAAAATTAATATAATTAGTTTCTTCTTTTTTAGAGAATTTATCCATATAATCTATTATTTGTTTTAATAGATTTTTTGATTCATTATCAAGATATAGTGAATCTATATCAATAGTTATATCTTCATTATTATCTTCTTTTACTACTAATTCTTTTTTTTCTACTCTAAAAAAATCATCATATATATCACTAAAATATTTATTATCCATACTCTCTCCTTATTCCAATTATATCATATTATAAAGTTTTTTTAAGTACTATTCCACCATATTCAGATAACTCTTCTTTACTCGAATCATCTATTCTATATTCTATTTCTGCATCTTGATATTCTTTTGGTATTTCTACCTTTTCTCGAGTTCCTACTCTACTTACTAATACATAAGCTTCTTTATTATCTAATTTACGAACAAATGAGAATGTCTTTGGATTAATATTAAGTATTTTTAATCCTGCTTTTTCTAAGAATTTATTATCATTTCTTAGTTTTCCCATTTTTTTAACATTATTAAGTATTCCATAATCTATATTATCCCATTCCATTGGACGACGATTAGATAAATTACCCAAGCCTTCCATACCTATTTCATCACCATAAAATATTGATAAAGTACCTGGAAGACAAGTTAAAGCTAGTAAGTATGATTTATATATTTTTTTAGCTTGTTCATATTCTTCTCTTGAAAGTATAACATCTTTTTGATACCAATGATTATCACCACTATTTGGATCCCAAGCCCAGTCACCATTATAATGCATTTCATTACTTCCAAGAATATTTAGTACACGAGAGATATCATGAGTAGAAGTAAAATTCATTAAACTATTAATGGTTTCTTCTGGATACTCTCGCATTACTTCTTTAATAATATGATTTAGAAAATCATTTTCACCATATTTATAATAACGAATTAGCGCATTCATTATTAAATAATCCATGATTGTATCCATTCCTTTACCAGACGATAAGTAACTTCTTCCACGATAAATACTCATTGGATTCTTCCATACTTCACCCATAATTAATCCATCTGGTTTATTTCTTCTAACTGCACGCCTTATTCCTTCAATAAATTCATCAGTTAAATTATCAGCTACATCAAGTCTTAGTCCATCAATACCAAGTTTAAACCACTGATCAATTATACCACCTTCACCATAAATATAATCTTGCCATGCTTTAGATTTTCCATCACATTCTGGTTTAGAATCTTGTCCCCACCAATGCCAAAAATGATTATCAGCATATTTATAGAATGGGAAATACTTCGAATCTTTACTTTGATAAGCACCTAATTCTGGGAAAGTATTAAATTGATTAAAATATTTACTATCATTACCAGTATGATTAAATACTGAATCTAAAACAATATGTATACCCATCGAATGAGCTTTATCACATAATTCTTTTAAATCTTCATTACACCCTACATATGGATCTACTACCTCATAATCAGATGCATCATAACGATGATTAGATTGTGCATAAACAATTGGACATAAATAGATAATACTAACTCCAAGAGACTTAATATAATCAAGTTTTTCAGTAACTCCCTTAAGATCCCCGCCATAGTAATCTGTACACCATAAATCATGATGCTCTGGTTGTGGCCCAACAATAATATCTTCATGCCAATCTTTATGAATATAACGATTAGGCATTTCTTTTAGTGGTTCTTTACTACCTCGATTAAATCTATCAACAAATATTTGATACATCATCTTTCCTTGTGCCCAATCAGGAACTTTGAAATTAACACTCATTTTCCACATTTCATCATTAGATACTGACTTATAATTATCTCTATTATTCTTTTTAAAATATACAAAATCATGATTAGCTTCAAAAGAAAAATAATAATTATACATAGCTTTAGTTTCTAAATAAACTTCTTGTTCAAAATAAACATATTCATCATCTTTTCTTACAAAATGCATTTGATTAGCATTACGTTTTATTTTACTCTCACCATTATCATAAACAACAATAGTTTCCGTAATTAATTTCATTCTTTCTATAAACCCAAGATCCATTGGTACCTTAATTTCAACATGATATTTTGCACCTTTTTCATCACTGCTTATTTCTTTGAAACCAAATTCAATTTTATCTAATAATTCTTTATTAATCATTCTATCATCTATCCTCTATTCTATATATAATTATAGCATGAAAAAGGTAATATAAGTATTCATTGACACATAAAAAAAAGAATATTTCTATTCTTTTCCTTTAACATTAATTTCAAGTAATTTATCTTTAAGTTCTTGTTCAAGACTCTCAAGTTCTTTTTCAGATTCAGCTCTTTTGATTCTACCATTTTTATGAATTTCAATAACTTTATCAATAGTTTCAATAATATCTGCATTAGTCTTACGTAGAGTTTCAATATCAACAATAGCTCTTTCTGATTCTTCAGCAATCTTAATAGAACCTTGTTTTAATGTTTCACTATTCTTCTTTAACATATCATTAGTTAATTTAGATACTGCTTGTTGATGTTTTAAAGCTTTTTGCGCATTGTTAATACCAAGTGCAAGAACCATTTGATTCTTCCATAGAGGAATAGTATTAGTAATTGAACTTTGAATCTTTTCAACTAACTCTGCATCATTATTTTGAAGTAATCTAATTTGTGGAGCCATTTGAATAGAAATTAATCTTGTAGTTTTAAGATCATATAATTTCTTTTCAAAACGATTTATGATATTTTCCATATCTTGTACTTTTTGTACATCTAAATGGTCTCCTGATTCTTCAGCTGCTTTCTTAAGATCTGGTAATACTACATCACGTAATTCATTTAGTTTTCTTTCACCTGCAATAATATATAATGAAATTTCTTTAAAATATTCTAGATTCTTTTCATACATATTATCATAAATATTAATATCTTTTAACATTTGTAGTTTATCTTTTTCAAGACCGCCTTCTATAGTATTAATATTCTTTTCAATCTTATTATATTTAGCTACTAATTTATCAAATTCACGTTTTGCAGTTGAGAATATCTTTTCAAAAATATTCATTCTCGAATTATCTGCTAATGCATTATCAAATGATTTGATTTCTGCAACTAAACTAGCTAATAATTCTCCTACTTCACCAGTATCTTTAGTACGAACATTTTCTAATACTGTATCAGAAAACTTTGATATCTTATCTTGTGCTGCAGAACCAAATTGAAGTATTTGTGTTTGATCATATACATCAATTTCACTATTAAACTTATCAATAGCTTTCTTTTCTTCATCAGTTAAAATATCATAATTAAGTGATTTTTCTATTTTAGCTTCACTAACATCTTTACCAGCTACTGCTAACCCTTCTAATTCTTTTGTACTTGTTTTTTTTAACTTTAATTCCATACTTACCTCCTATTTAAGTCCATCTATTAAAGCATTATATTCATTCATTTTAAGTCCTGATATTGTACTAGTAATCTCTTGTGGTACTGGTATACCTATTTTAGATACATCATATTTACCACCAGTAATACCAGTTCTAAATCCATATTTCTCCCAAGCAATTTGTTGAATTCTTTCATTTTCTTCAAAAGCTTTATTTAATATCTCACCATTTTCAGTAAAGTACATATAACAGTGATTATTCCATGATGTAGGTTTTGGATAAAGAATACGAATACGATCTTTAACTTGTTCAAAACCTTTTGGATTAGAATTAGAGAAATCTATAATACTTTTTTCATAATCAACTATTATTTTTTGTGTTCCCATACCTGCGCGTAAGTATTCTTGGAACAAATCAGCAGGAGTAAATCTCATATTACCTGATTTAACATATAAATCTTTTAACTTAGGCATATTATTTTTAACATTAGCTTCAGTTATTTCACCTTTAGATAGTATTCCAAGAAGGAGTCCATAATAAGTAGCTCCTGGGCTTGATTTAACAGGGTCTATTGATGAAATACTTACATTACCATAAATATCATCAGATACACCTAAATCTTTCCAACTCTTACCATTAAGAATATAACTAACTAGTTTTTCCATATCAGTTACATAATATATACCATCAACTTCTTCAACTAATTTATTTCTAATCATTGCATCAACTATTTTATCCCAACTATAGAATACTATTGGTGTATTAAGAGTTAATCCACCACCAAGTACTGTATATCTTTCTGCCTCTTCATTAACTGGTTTTTGTTTATAATAATCATAATATCTAATATCAGAGGTGAATAATGCATCATACTTAGTAACTCCATCAGAGTGAATAGTAAATTTTTCACCATTTTCCATTCTTGTAATTATATCTTGATTACCTAATCCAATAGTTTCACGAATAAGTGGTTTAGATACTGTCTTACTATTACTCCATGTATCGAACACTACATCTATTTTATATTCCTTACGTAGAATACTAAGAACTTCTTCATCTTTTAAGAAATCCTCTTTTCCACCACCAGTAGCTACATAAACAGTAGTTATTCCAACATTTGATATATTACTACCAAATTGTTTAAATAGAATAATACCAAGTATTAATATGATAAATATAACAACACCAATTATTTGTTTCTTATTCATCTACTTCACCATCCTCTATAAATGTTTCATCAAATCCATCTGCAGTTAACATTGTATTAAGTACTTTCATTTCTGCATCTGCATCAACTATATCACTTTGATATAAACTATTTAATATTCTTTTAAATCCCTTGTTTGTTGCCTTTAATATTTTTGCTGTATTACTCATAAATTCTTTACTATCTTTTGATGTTAAAGATTGATTTTCAATCTCGTCATATCTACCTACTATTTTAACACAAACTGGTAGATAATATTCCATAAATTTATTAGCTGTTTTATTCTCAAGATGATTCTCTTCAATACGATTAACAATCTTATCTGATGTTTTTACAATCTCTTCTAAATCTTTAGATACACCTTCATCATCTATTTTATCAATCATCTCTTTTAAATATTTAGTTTCTTTTTTTGCAAGAATAATTTTTTCTTTAAAAGATAAACCAACTTTTTCTTGTATTTTCTTATTTCCACTAATAACAAGTTCCGATGCTACAAAAGCAACTCCACCTACTGCTAATGCTGGTGCAATAGGAAGAGCAAGAGCTAAATAAGCTGCTCCAAAGAATCCAGCACCAACAATCCCTGATATAATATTTTTATTTTCCATTAGTTATACCCTCTTACTGTCTTGAAGGCTTTAACTAAATCACTTTTACCATCAAAAACCTTACCATTTGATAATTCAGCCATTTTAGTTAATTGTTCTAGGTCTGCAAAACCAAAAGTAATTGAATAAATTGGAATATCTTTATTATATTTTTTGTAAGTATCTTCTAACTCTTTAAAAGTACCAATATTACCTTCACCATCAGTCATTAAGATAACTGAAGTATTATACGCATTTGATTCCTTTGATAATAATTCAATAGCTTTACTTGCTGCTGGATATAAAGCAGTAGCTCCATCAAAATCAAAATCTTTTATTTTCTCTAATAGTTTATTAGTTTTATCACCTTTTTCACTACCAATTATATTAACATGAGATCCAAAAGCAATAACATCAATCTTATCTTCTCCACTAAATTGAATCATACTCTTTTTAGCTTCATCAGAGAAAATATATTCCATAGCTTTTTGTAAAGCTGCCATTCCTTCACCAAACATACTACCAGAATAATCTAAACAAAATACTACATGTACTGGTTTTCTTAATCTAGTTTGATATAATTCAAGAGCTTCTTTAATTACCTTTTCACTAGGATACTTAATTGGTGAAATATACTTAGTTGTATCAATACCCCATTCCTTATTAAAGATATCACTAGGAGCTTTATCAGTAACACCACCATACCAAGTACGTCTTCCTAAATTAAGTAATGTATTTTGACCATCATCAGAAAGAATATATGATTGAAATTCATTAAATATCTTTTTCTTTTTATCATTTCTATTATTTATATATACAAGAGGTGAATCACATATACTAACACCATCAACAGGATATATTAAATATAATGATTCTTTCCCGTTCTTAACTAATTCTTTATTTATATTAATGATTGATGATTCATAAGTAATAGCTGCATCATAATCACCATCAACAAATGATTTGTTTAAGAAATCCTCATCACCAGAAGTTCTAACAAGACCAGTAAAGAAAGTCTTTAAATCTTCTTGTAAACTCTTACTTTTTAGGTGATTACTTGTAAGTACATCAGGATTACCTGCTAAAGTACTTAAAATATTTAAATAACTAGCAGCTCCACTATTAGTAGTAATAGGATTAGCCATACTAAATTTTAGTTTACCAGACTTAATTAAAGATAATAAATCTTTCATTTTAACTTGTTTATTAATTAAACCTAATTCACTAGCTTTACTCTTTTTAATACCAATTACAATAGGTGTAACACTTGTAGACTTAGAGTCACTTGTACTTACTTTACTAGAATCTAACATATCTAACCAAATAGAGTTACTTGCCCAAACCGCATCATATTTTTCACCGGAATTAAGTTTATCTACAATATCTAGATTATCTGCATATGTAATATTAAACTCATAAGCATTCTTTCTAGCAAACTTATTAATAGTTTCTTCAAGAACTTTATTTTCAGGTGTAGTAATTAAACTAAATACTTTATCGTTATATGTAACTACATCATCTTCTCTATCTCTTTCTACTTTAGTATTAAACATTGCAAAAACAATATAAATTATTATAAAAATAACAAATATTTTGCCAAAACTCATTTTATTCTTATTCATATACTTCAACCTTTCATATATCCATAAATATTATACAAAATTATTAGCAATTTAACAATATAATAGAAAAAAATCTCTAATGATTTAGAGATTTTTATTTAACAAGATCTTTGTGTACATGTACATCCACAGAATGCAGTAGATGGTCTATTATTACATGCGTTATTACACATATATTGAGTTTCATAATATGTAGTTTTACTTAAATCAGAATATGCACCACTACATGTTAAACTCATCTTCCATGGGAAGCAACTTGGAGCATTCTTTTGCCATCTTGCAAACAATGTATGATTTCCTGGAGTATTCATTGTTGAGGAAGATATAACTTGTGCTCCTCCATTTTCTTCAGTAAACCAACCTACAAACGTATATCCGCTTCTTGTTGGTGCTGGAAGATCTCCATATGTATTATTATATGTAACTTGTTTTGTTGAAGTTTTACTTAACATGATATTAGTAATTGTAATATCTGTTTCACCACTACCTTGAATATCATCAAAGAATCTTAATTTACATGAAGACATATTTGAATTTGATGAACTTGTTATCCAATCCATATGCCTTAATGTTGTTGTTGCTGTTGGATTAGTTTGTGGTAGTGTATCTGGGAAGAAGTCTACATCGAATTGATTAGATCCACTTGCACATTTGTAATCGAATGATACAACGTAATTCGTATTAGTTGCAAGAGATAATGTATTAGACTCGACTGCTGGTACAGCTACACTACCTGATAATGTAACTGTTTGACCATCATATGAAGTACTAATTGGATTAACACCTGCAAATGTTATTGTATATGTATTTATTTGCCATACAGCATATAATGTATAGTTACTTGCATTTGATCTACTCCATGCTTGTCCAGCTGAATATGAAGCACTTGTTGCAGTTGATGATGTTGACCATCCTTTGAATGTATATCCTGTTCTTGAAGGTATACTACTTGATAAGTTAGTATTACCACTTGCTGCATATGTATATGTTGTTGAACCAGGAGCACCACTACCACCATTTGCATTATAAGCAATAGTACATGTATTAGCTACCCATTTTGCATATAAAGTTTGATTTTGTGCTGGGGCACTAATTGAATTATAAGTACTTGATGATGTTATTGCATCAGTATTTTTTATTACAAGGTTACCAACATAACCATTAAAGTATGGAGTTGTTGGAGTTGTTGCTGTTCCTGCAGCTTCACCACCTACAAATATTGAATTGGATGAATGATATCCAATCTTACCACTTGAGTAATTAGCTGATGTTCCTCTTAAAGTACCATCTACATATAATTTTGCATTAGTTCCATTAAATATTAAGTCAAAGTCATGCCATCCGGCAGCTAATGTTGAGAATGCCACACCCCATCCAGCACTCTTATATCCTACACCAGAATCATAACATGCAAAGTTAATAACATTTGTTCCTGGTTCTAGGTTCCATCCACCACCTTCAGTACATGATATTGCTCGACCATAATTAGCCCAGTTAGACATGTATGCTGAGAAGTGAACACTTAATTTATTAGTGTACATATAAGCACGTCCATAATTTACTACCTTTGCAGCAGTTCCATCATATGAACCATACCAACCTCTAAATGAATAACCCGTTCTTGTTGGTGTAGGTAAATCATTATATGTTTGTCCATATGTTACAGATTTTGTTGTTGGACTTACACTACCACCATTAGCATCAAATGTTAATTTATAGCTAGCCCCTGATGCCCAGTTAACATTTACTTGTGCTGTACATGTACTTGTTGTTGCTAAATTACATCCAGCATCACTCGCCATTCCTTGAGCAGTTAATGATCCATCATTATGGTTGTATTTTTTACTACTATTATTACTTAATACCCATTCATTACCACTTGCTGCTTTATAACCTGTTTTAGAGAAACAGAACCATGATGCATTATCATAATTATTTAATCCATCAGCTTGACTCATATATTGTCCATATGCCCTAGTATGATAATACCTACTATTATCAGATACATAATATGGATATTTACTTGAATCCATTCCTAATGATGCATGAGTAGAACACCATGAAACATCACTACCATTACCATTATATGCTAATTTAAATTTATGTGACGTCCAGTGTGCATATAATGTTTGACTACCAGCAGCAGTAAATGTTGTTGTATCAGTTATCTTTGTTCCACCAGTAGGTGCAGTATACCAACCATTAAAGTCATATCCTGTTCTTGTTGGTGTTGGTAGAGTTCCATAAGTTTGATTTTGTGTAACACTCTTTGAAGAAACCTTGGTTATTAAAATTTGTACTTTGTAATTTGTGAATGTTGAATTACTTGCTGTTTGTTGCCACATCCAGAATTCTAGTCCATCACCGGTAGCTCTACCCTCTGATATAGTAAATGTTTTCTCTTCTGTACCAGAAGTTGGGAAATTAACATCTATAAATGATATTGGAGCTGTTCCTCTATCACTATATGTATTTTCATTTTTTGCCAAATCAAACACAAAGTGAGGTCTTCCTTTAGATCCAGTACAATTACTTGAATCAGAACATGATAATGTACCAGAAACATATTTAAGAGTTATTCTATATTGATCATTTACTGATAAAGCTCTTTTTTCAAGATTCCATAATATAAGCATATTTGTTGTTGTTGCAGTACCATTTAATGTTAAATAATTACCATCCTCAGTAAATGTTGCTGTTAGTCCATTATTTGTTTGGGTTGTTGCTGAGAATACATTCTCATTAAAATTCAATGTATAAGTACCAGGGACCCATTTTGCATATAATTTTATATCATTTGTATAACTACTATTAATTTGTCTTGGTAAATTTTGATAAATATTATTTACAAATACACCTGCTCCTGTTACAAAGCTATTTCCTCCACCATTAGTTGCTGTAAAATATCCACTAAATGCATAACCTGTTTTTGTTGGAGTAGTAATTGTATATCCACTAGTTGATATACATGTATTTAATGTCGAATCTGAATAATAGAAACATTTAACTCCATTTATATCAGCTGTTGTTTTATATTGATAATATACTTTTGTTGTTCCAGCAGTATTTGCACCTTGACTATCTAAAGTAATTGAATATGTATTAGCTTTCCAAACTGCATCATATGATAAATTACCTTCTGTTCCAGCTGAAACAGATACAGATGTTGGCGATACAACTACGTGAATATTACATACATCCCAAGATGTAGTTGCAGTATCAACTTGTTGTTCTAATTGAACGTAAGCTTTTGCCTTAGATTTACCATCTGGTACAGTTACATCTTTATAATATCTTGCATATCCATCTTCTAATAATTCTAAGACTTTAAATTCACCAGAATAACCTTCATATGCCGTACCACTAGTCTTTTCTGTATACCATAGTCCACCTTGTAATGCTATAGTTCCAGTTTTTCTTTTAGCTGTTAAAATTACACGATAAGTTACACCAGGTGTTACATCAAACTCATCACCAAGTATATGATCACGTCCACCAGCTGCATATGGTGTTGTTGGTGTATATTGACCAAGATTTTTACTTACGTCGTTACTACCAACCCATCCAAAGAATGTATAACCTTCTCTAGTTGGATTATTTAAAGTAAATGTTTCATTATTAGAATAATATCTATCAGGATTATCATTATCAAGAATACCATTATTTAAATAATAAATTATTGAATACTCAGTTGCAGTTCTTCCTTCTAGATTAAATGAACAAGCATCAGTTATTATATCTGTTGGGAATACTTCATCTCCATTTTTAAACCATCTTATTTGATCAAATTCACCTCTAGATTCCGGTAAACTTTCAACGAAATTATAATTATGTCCTTTAACTACTGGATGATTATCTGTTTCTCCATCTCCCCATACAATAGTTACCATATATGTTACATCAAACTCAATAGTTCTAGCAGATACTTCACCTGCATAATTAGTTAATGTAACATTAAGCATATAATGTCCACTACCTAAGTTTAAATTAATTTTTAATCCACTATTAGATATTGGTTCTCCTTCATTTAATTGATATTCTATTGATTTAAAATCTTCTAATACTGTGGGTACTATTTCAATAGTAACATCACGAGTTATATTACCTGAACTACAAGCAGTTTTATTAATTAAATAACTAGATTCAGCTTTAAGTGAGAAATCAGAACCACCTCTCGCTATTTTAACATTAACATATCTACTTGATATTTCATTATCTTCATCATCATAAGCAACTACTCTATATGATCCTGTTTCATCTAATTCAATCTCACAAGTATTCTCTGAAGAAACCATACAGCTTTGTTGAATACTATTATCACTAACATTAATAGCAACATAACGTTCAATATCATATTCACTTGCCATTGATAAACTAACTATTACATTTTCATCATTTGTATAAACCTGTGAATTATAACTTCTTAAAACATCATAGTCATAACTTTCACTACTTTCTCTTCTTGCATGTACTTCTATTACTCTTGCAGCTACGGTATTACAAAATCTACCTGAACTTTCATAACCACCACAAGTTAAACATGCTTCATATTTATATTTATTATTTTCACGATAAGCAAATACTGAACCTGTAGTACAAGTATTACCTTCAGTATCTTTAACTTCTTCCATATATTTAGAATTAACTAATGTTGTTAAAGTAACTTCTTTAAACTCACTACCTATTGGTAATTCATTACGATGATCTTCAAAATAATCGTTACCAGCTAACATCATATTACTTTCAATAGCATTATAATATCTTTCCTCAGAAGTCTTAAAAATAGTACGATAACTAACTATTCCAATTCCTCCTAATAAAGCTATTAAAATTATTGCAGCTAATAATTCTATTAAAGTAAATCCTTTTTTATTCATATACTCACCTATTATATATTAAATATATCACAAATTATTGTAAAAAAAAACTAGAATTATTAAATTCTAGATATTTTTTATTTTGTATAAGGTAATAAAGCAATTGCTCTAGCCATTTTAATTTGTTCTGCAATATGTCTTTGATGTTTAGCACAAGCACCTGTTACACGTCTTGGTAATATTTTACCTTTATCATTAATATATTTCTTTAATACTTCAACATCTTTATAATCAATGTCTTTTCCAGCACACATATAGCATACTTTCTTTTTCTTTCTATAAAACTCTGCCATTATATCCTCCTTTTTTAGAATGGTAATTCACTATCACTAACTTCAATCTTAGCACCAAAGTCAGCAAATGGATCACTACTATCAGTAGTATCATCATTAGGAATATCATTATCTGTAGGAATATCTACATTTTCCATATTACGACTACCTTTTGTATCTAAAAATTGGAAATTTTCAACAACAACATCAGTTGTATATACTTTCTTACCATCAGCTCCATCATAACTACCTGTTTGAATTCTACCATCAACAGCTATTTGACTTCCTTTAGTAAGATATTTACTCATAGTTTCTGCACGATTTCCGAAAGCCACAATATTAATAAAGTCAGCTCCACGTTCTTCGCCTTCTCTTGCAAATTGACGATCTACTGCTATAGCACATCTCATTGTAGCTAAATTACTACTTGTATAACGTAATTCTGGATCTCTTGTTAATCTTCCTACTAAAAATACTTTATTCATAAATTCTCCTAATCTTCTCTTTTAACAATAATATGTCTAATAACATCTTCATTGATATTTGCAACACGATCAAATTCTTTAACTGCCTCTTTATCAGCTGTAATTTTGAATAAAAAGTAACTACCGTTATTGAATTTCTTAACTTCGTATGCAAGTTCACGTCTACCCATATTAACAACTTCGTTAATAGTAGCTTTCTTTCCTTCTAAAACCTTTTTCATGTTTTCAGCAACTACATTAGTAGCTTCATCTTCTAAATTAGGTCTTACAACGAACATAACTTCATAGTTTCTCATTCTCACACCTCCTTTTGGACTAAACGGGCTATTCGCCAAGGAGTAATTTCTTACTCGCATAATAATATAACATAAATAATAATTATATGCAATCTTTTTATAATAAAAAATAATCCTATTTAGGATTATTATCATCTTTATGAGTATTTAAACTACTTAAAGAAGTATGATTATATTGATAATTATCTTCAATCATTTCTTTAGGTTCTTCAACTGGCTTTGTATCTACTACTATTTCTGGTTCTTTTTCTTCATAATCTTTATTAATAAATGCATTCATAGTATCTTTACCAGTACCATCTCTAATTATTCTTTTTAGCTTAATTTTAGCAACTATAAAGAATAGTAATATGAATACACCATAAGTTATTTGATATGGTAATACATATTCTTTTGATAATAAATTATGAATAGTTTCAAGTCCACTAATATTAAATGATATACATATACCAAATAATAATCCTATTACTAATAATAAACCAATTATTGAGTGAATTACTAGTTTACCTAATACATAAATATTAAAAATAGGTATCCAAGCTAATATAGTAGTTTTACCATATTTAGCATTATGTAATTTATTAAGAAATACAGCTATTACTGAATAAATAGTAATACCTAATAATACACCAATAGCTATAAACATTACTGAATGATCTTCAATATAATTAATAATATTATCCATATCCACCTCTAACATAATTAATGGTATCACTTATTATTAAAAAATACAATTAGCTTTCTTAAAAACAACTTTAATATTATAAAAAAATTCCTAAATTAGGAATTTTTTATTTTAAGTTCATTATCATAATCAAATGTAACTGTATCTCCATACTTAATTTCACCCATAATTATCTTTTCCGCAATCATGTTTTCAATAGTACGTGATACAACTCTTTTAAGTGGACGAGCTCCATAATTAACATCATAACCAATATCTACTAAATAATCTTTAGCAGGACCAGTTAATTTAATATGAATGTTTTTATCACTAAGTCTATCCTCAATTTCAGAAATAATCTTATCAAGTATTTCATAAATAGTTTCTTTAGAAAGCGGTTTAAAGATAATAACTTCATCAATACGATTAATAAACTCTGGTCTAAATGTTTTTTGTAATTCCTCCATTACTTTATTATTATCACCTTCTAAGGCATACTCATCACCTAAGTTACTAGTCATAATAATAATAGTGTTTTTAAAGTCTACAGTACGTCCATTAGAATCAGTAATACGTCCATCATCAAGAATTTGAAGTAATAAGTTTAATACCTCAGGATGGGCTTTTTCTATTTCATCAAATAATACAATACTATATGGATTACGTCTTACTGCTTCAGTTAATTGTCCACCTTCTTCATAACCAACATATCCTGGAGGTGAACCAATAAGTCTAGATACACTAAACTTTTCCATATATTCTGACATATCAATACGAACCATATGGCTTTTATCATCAAATAATTCTAAAGCAAGTGTTTTAGCTACTTCTGTTTTACCTACACCAGTAGGCCCTAAGAACATAAATGAACCAATTGGTCGATTAGGGTCTTTTATCCCTGCACGTGACTTTATTATACTTTCACTAACAAGTTTTAAAGCTTCATCTTGTCCTTTAACATTCTTTTTCATATTATCAAATAAATGTAATAGTTTTTCTCTTTCACCACTCATTAATTTACTAATTGGAATATTAGTCCATTTTGATATAACTAACGCAATATCTTCTTCATTAACAGTATCAGAAAGTATTCTATTCTTTTCCATATTATTTAATTCAGCTAATTCTTTTTCAAGTTTAGGTATTTCACCATGACGATATCTTGCTGCTGTTTCTAAATCATAGTTATTTTCTGCTTGTTCTAAAGTAAATTTAGCTTTTTCTAGTTCAGATTTCTTAGCTTTTATCTTGTCATTAATACCTTTTTCTTTTTCCCAAGCTTCCTTTAGCTTAGCTTCTTCACCTTTTAAGTTATATAATTTATCATCAATTTGTTGTAATCTCTTTTTACTAAACTCATCTTTCTCTTTTTTAATAGCTTGTTTTTCTATTTCTAAAGATAGTATTTCACGAGTTAAAGTATCCAACTCTATTGGTACAGAATCCATTTGTACTCTAATTGTTGCACATGCTTCATCAACTAAATCAATTGCTTTATCTGGTAAATAACGATCAGTTATATAACGATTAGAAAGTGTAGCTGCTGAAATAAGTGCTTTATCAGTAATAGAAACACCATGATGTATTTCAAATCTTTCTTTTAAACCACGTAGAATTGTAATAGTGTCTTCAACAGTTGGTTCACTTACTTTAATCTTTTGGAAACGTCTTTCTAGTGCACCATCTTTTTCAATATATTTACGATATTCATTTAATGTAGTTGCACCAATAACATGTATTTCTCCACGAGCTAACATTGGTTTTAGGATATTACCAGTATCCATAGCACCTTCTGCACTATTACCTACTATCATATGTATTTCATCAATAAACATGATAATATTACCTTCACTCTTTTTGATTTCATTTAAAACATTCTTTAAACGTTCCTCAAATTCACCACGATATTTAGCTCCAGCTATTAAACTAGCTAAATCCAATTCCCAAATAGTCTTATTTTTTAAACTATTTGGTACATCACCTTTGGTAATACGATTAGCAAGTCCTTCAACAATAGCTGTTTTACCAACACCTGGTTCACCAATTAATACGGGATTATTCTTTGTTTTTCTAGATAAAATACGGGTAATACTACGAATTTCTTCATCTCTTCCAATAACAGGATCTATCTTCCCATCACGAGAAGCTTGTGTAACATCACGTCCATATTTTTCTAATACATTTTCTTCTTTTTCTTCTTGTGGATACATTATATACATCCCCTTTCAACTATTATTATACTCCAAAATTAGCACTTGTCAATGTAGAGTGCTAATTTTTTTACTTGTATTATTCATTTCCCTTTACTATACTTATAATAGAGGTGTTTCTATGAAAAAAATCAGTAGTTTATTATTATGTATTTTAATATGTGCATTCTTTTTGTTTATTTACAAAATATTCCCAGATCCAAAGTT
>JAEEGJ010015811.1_pt1 | contig 17500 bp, 18 predicted proteins | sample 8958761 | NCBI WGS metagenome assembly JAEEGJ01 (sample SAMN16246546, study PRJNA631951) | gut metagenome | biome: gut microbiome; feature: rumen; material: RS-attached | host: Bos | place: Iran: Karaj | collected 2018-10 | reverse complement strand
TTATGGCTATTAAAGTAATCAAACACCGAACAGGGTGGCTCAACCCGGGGCGGTGGTAACGACCAAAGTGGCGGAAGTTCCGACCTCGATCCGAACAACGTCGAGCCGGACAACAATTGGGCCTTGAGACAAACTTGCCTATATTTAAGGCTGAATTGCGTTAATCTTCCCAAATCGCTTCGCTTTTACAAGCTTTTTTCGTAACTTTGGAAGAATTTGCAGGATTTCTTTATATAAAGGCGATGCAGGGGATTGAGAAATTTTGGGGTTACCTTTAGTTTTGCAGTTGGAAACTAAGAGTACACGAACTCTTAATATCTCTTAATGCTGGTGAGATAGAATGCCCACAAGATTAGACCTATGAGGCGTGTTATTCCAGCAAGAGAGACAATGCAGAGAGAACCATTCCGGGTTACTAGGCTCGAACTTTAAATCGTAGTAGTCTTTGCATCAGAGTCGCTTCTTGGTTTCCATCTTTGGAGATTGCAAAACTAAGAAGATATGAGAAGAGAAGAAGTTGAATGTATCGGCGTTGATGTCTCGAAGAAGACACTGGATGTTGCGCTGTACCGTGGTAAGGTTGACTGGAATGACGGACACATCAAAGTAGACAACAACGGTTCCGGCTACAGGGAACTGAAGAAGTGGCTGCGCCTGAAGAATGCAGAGAAAGGGCGGTTGCGCATCTGCATGGAGGCGACAGGGCTCTACACCCATGACTTCCGCTCCTGGCTGGAGCAGGAGTCCATTACCTATTACGTGGTGGATCCTAAGCGTATGCACCACTTTGCGCCTCCCCAAGGCATAAAGGGTATCAGGCAGACGAAGACAGACAAGGCAGATGCCTTCCGCATTGCCATATACTGCTCATTGTTCCATAGCAGCATGGAGCCGTCACGGCTTCCGTCCGCAGCCTATTTCAAACTCAAGCGGCTTCTTGCCGAACGGAGGCAGTATGTTAAGCAGTCCGTACTGTACAAGCAGCAATTAAGTGATATCTCCATATATGACACCGTAAGTTCCCGCATGCGAAAAGAGAAAGAAGTGGGGAACCTGCAGGACAATATCAAGCAGACAGACAAAGAAATAAAGGCTGTCATAGATACAGACCCTGCAATCAAACGGAACTATGACTTGCTGACCAGCATCATCGGCGTCGGCATTGTAGTTGCCGTTACGACCATTGTGCTGACGGAGAACTTCACGACCTTCACCGATCCCAGGAAGTATGCCAGCTACATCGCAATTGCCCCTTTCCCGCATGAGTCAGGCACAAGCGTCCGGGGAGCGACGAGGGTGTCAAAGCAGGGGTTCCGGCAGGCCAAGGCAGACCTGTCCATCAGCGTGCTGAATGCTATCACGCACGATGCGGAACTCAGGGAATACTGGCAGCGCAAGAAGGCCGAAGGGAAGCACACTGGTGTCATCCTCAATGCCGTCAAATTCAAGATTGTGCTGCGTATGTTCGCCGTTGTAAAGAGAGGCAAGCCATACGTCAACACGAAAGGATACAAAGGGTAGCATATAAGAGACGGGGACCTATACACACACAGAGTTTAGCAGGGCTATTGTGTGCTTCAGGCTGTCTTTTCCCTGCTACTTTATGAGAACAGAAAAGGAGCAGGGAACTATTCTCTCTCATAGCATTGAAGGTCTAATGAGAGATTTAGCCTGTTCCTGATAGCCCGGATAGAAAAACCGTATAAAAGGATATTGGATATAAGGTGAACTAATCGGTTCAATAGATAAAATCTAAGTTTAGATTTAGTACATCTACTTTATCGCGCTGTTTTCGCTACCTTTGCACACGATTTGTATTGTATGACAGAGGTGAAAGCCGGGAGGGGACAGTGAACCATATAATGCTTAGATAAAGCTCTTTCTGCGATTTGGTCTGCCCCTCCTTCAGACGCTGGCATGGCAATTTAGAAATATAGGTCGCTCCGAGTGATCGAAGTCCTTTTAAAGGATGCTGCCTTAAAACCAGTCATCTTCGGCTATAGCCTCGCTTAAACGCGCTGCAAAGTTATGAAAAAAGACGGGTATGTAGGCATTGACGTGTCGAAAAAATGGCTCGACGTGGCCATTTTCGTTGAAAACAGCGATCTGCTGGGGTATTTTCATACCCAGGTGAGCAATGACAAGGCAGGCTACAAGGAACTGCTCAGGTGGCTCAAGGAACATGACGTGGACGCTTCCACGTGCATGTATGGTATGGAGCACACAGGCTTCTATTCCGATGGCCTGCAGCACTTCCTCGACAAGAAGGGCTACCGCTACACCATGCTGGAGCCTGCCGTCATCAAGCACTATCCCATCCAGCCACGCGAGAAGAACGACCGCCTAGATGCTGCCAAGATTGCCGACTATCTCTTCCGTTTCAAGGACAGGATCAGGCTCAGCCGCGTACCAGACAAGACAATGGAGAAACTGCGTGAACTGCACAAGGAGCGCAAGTTCTATGTCGAGGACAGAGTAGCCTACCTGAATCGTAAGCAGGTCGTGGGTAAGGATGAGGCCAGGCGTCTGGACAAGATGATTTCACTGCTTGACAAGCAGGTCGAATCCGTTGAGGAGAAGATACGCGATATCATCCAGGCGGACGAGGCGCTGATGGAGAGCTACCTCTATCTCACCTCCATCAAGAGCATCGGTTTCGTCAATGCCGTCAACGCCATCGTGATTACTCAGAACTTTACCGTATTTAAAACTGCAAGAGACTATGCCTCGTACATTGGCGTTGCCCCTCACACGAAGACGTCAGGCACTACTGTGAGGTGGAAGCCCAAACCGTACAGGCACTGCGATTTGACGGCGAAAGCCGACATATCGGAGGCGGCCAAGTGTGCGGTCATACACGATGTCGAACTCAAACGCTTTTACGAAAGGAAATGTAACGGGAAGGATGATGCGGATACCGTCCGCAAGGCTATGAACGCTGTAAAGTTTAAGCTCGTGCTCAGGATGTTTGCTGTCGTCAGACAGAAGCATACCTATAAGCAGCTTACGACGATATAACGCTTTTACATACTGTTGCCAGTGAACTACGGCAGGCGCGTGCCGACCTGCCCCGAGAGTCTGGTGCCGAGTATATGCGGTTGCTCCAGGTAGAAATCTAGTGAAGAGCCAGTAAAGGTGATAGATGAACCGCGCAACGATAGTAACGAAAACGAGGTCTTCCGTTACGGCTAAAATCGTGGATTTTGTCAACAAAGAAGAAAAAAGAGTGCCCTTTAAACTTTATTAACGGGCATTCTCTTGGTTTTATCTTAGAAATCGATTTGGAGACCGTACTCAATTCCACGTTCTTCCACCTAAAGGTAGAAGTGTGGCGTTGCAATCTGCTATAAATTACTATCAATGAGCACCCGAAGATGGGTCACCAGCCGTTTTATGACACAACTTCGGGTGCAAAGGTAATCATTTCTTCTGAATCCACCAAATGGATAGCCAATTATTCGCCATCAAAAGGTAACTCGCCCAGATATTTGTCAAAATCGCTTTGGAACAGACGGTCTTGTACTATGCGATACTTCTCGAACTCTGTTTCTGCATGTTCTTTTGCTTCTTCGGCAGAAACGTTCCCTGCTGTCTGAAGTACCTCATTACCACCAGCTGCTAAAATGGTGTCAATTTGTTTAGCCCAATCTTCCATTGTCATCGGGATATGGCGCTTAGCCATTCGCTCTGCCAATTCGAGAACACCATTCACCAGTTGTCCCATGTCTGCCAGTTCCATCTCTTTCAGATAGTTCTTTGCTATCGATACATCTGTCTTTACAATTTTCCCATCAGGTGCGTTCTCCCAGGTTGTCAACCCCATGTGCTCTTGCTCAGCATCAGCACGCTCCACAATCAACTCAGCGGCAGTTCGACCATGCACGGCATAATGCATCTTGTTTTGCATCATCATGAAGAAGAGTCTTGTAGTTGGTGCATCACGATTGTAATCAATAGCTGTCGCATAGATATCCGTCAATTTCTGATAGAAACGTCGTTCAGAAAGACGAATCTCACGAATCTCTGCTAACAGGTGCTCAAAGTAATCCTCATCCAAGAACGTGCCGTTCTCCATGCGTTTTCTGTCCAGCACATAGCCACGAATAGCATATTCTCGCAGTACACTTGTCGCCCACTGGCGGAACTGAGTAGCCCGGATGCTATTGACACGATATCCCACGCTAATAATCGCGTCGAGATTATAGAACTGAAGCGTGCGATTTACATCTCTGTTACCCTCACGACGAACTACCGAAATTTTCTCGGTAGTTGCCTCCCTTTTTAGTTCATCCGTATCATAGATGTTCTGCAAATGTACACTTATATTGTCAGAGGTACAGTCGAACAACATACCCATCGCCTTCTGGGTACACCACACCGTTTTGTCCTTATAGTACACCTCTACTCCCTGTTCCTTCCCTTCTATCTGAAAGATGAGGAACTCAGCCGTACTGTTTCTTATTTCTCTACGTTTTGCCATATATTGATATAACGTTTTTGCTTTTTCTATTGTTCTGTTTTAGCAACTTCTGAATAATGCTGTCATTCGCTATCAACCCGACATTTTCCTTGACGCAGTTTTTCGAGTCGGGGATTGGGACTCCCTTCATAATATCGGTTCTTGTCGAAAGCAAATGAAATAGAGTCAACATAATCATAGCCACAAATGAAGGAGGCGACATCTACTCCATGCATTAATGAATCACGATAATATACGCGATTGCCGTCATAGGAGTAATCGAAATCTTTATTATTGTTTGACACATAATCCTTTGACACATAGTGTATCGGAAAGACCTTGAATGCCTGGGGGTTGGCTTCAGGTAAAAGACGGTTTTCATAGTAAACGCGGTTCTTGTCTGCATACCAGTCACGATAACGCTCTACCCTGTGGAGGGTCTTATAGTCTGTACCAACAGGCATTGGCATTAGTTTAGGATTATATACTGTCTTACCATCGGTATGGAATGTTTCATACAGACCGTTACCCATCTTCCTGTGCTTCAAAGCATCGAGGTTTCGTATTGTTGTTCCACAATCTTGATAATAGACGCGATTTTTATCTTGTCCATAGTCATTTCCACCATCCAGCACGACAAAAGTCTTTGGGTCAGCCCCTTCTACTACCTTATTCTTGTAATACACATATTTAGCATCAGCTGCATAGAAATCATTCAAGACCCTGAACGTGCGGAAATCTCCTATAGGCACAATGTCTTTTCCTATTTCGGCTTCAAGTCCAATATAATAGACATTCTGACGATCCACAGCCCAACTGCCATCTATCCGCTTGAAACTGCCCATATCTGCAACGTGAAGAGGATTGTTCTGGTTATAATAATCGTGGTCATCATGAGCAAGATCGATAGAAATATCAAGAGAGTTGTTTTTCTCTGGTGCTACAAAAGTCTGTGGATTGGCCCCCTCGATAATATCTTTTCTATACCAGACATGCCGACTATCAGCAGAATAATCTTCGTCTAAAGCGCGGAAAGTTTTTGGATTCGCATCTTCCAGAATCTCATTATAAAAATATACATGATTGATGTCTTTTGCGAATGATTCGTTTAAGCGTTCGAAAGTTGCAGGATCATATCCTTTAGGTTTCTTCGCTGCGTATTCACTTGAAGCTAATTCCACAAACGAGAAGAATATAATAATAGGTATCAGAGGGCATAGATAGAAAAGCCAGGTTGTCCGCAGACATTTTGACAATTGGAACCACGATCTCATTAAGGGCAGCAAATAGAGGGGATAAAGCCAAATGGTCAGCACCATACCCCAACGGCTGATTTCGTCAACAGTCGTACGGATAGGAGCATCGAAGAAGAATAAAGACACGAAGAACAATAACGGCCACAACGTGAGCGATAGGATCATAAGCCAGAAAAATGTTTTCTGAAGACCTGTAGGCTGCTCTCCCAATATGCGAGCAGCTAATCCTTTTGGTTTGGAACTATCTGTCATTTCTTGTGTCTGTCCAGCCATTGTGGCGAGATCTTTCTTGTTCATGGAACTCAGTCTTCCGTTTCCTCTGGCAATTCCTGGATTCTTTCGGCTGGTGGCAGGTAGTCAGAAGCCTTTTCTCGTGTAATCACAGAACGACCAATCTGAGATTCCAATTTCTTTCTGGCATCTCCGGCAATCTCCCCCCCCTTACGGGCCACAGCGGCACTCTGCTTAAATCCCTTAGGATTCTGAGCCTTGCTAATTTCTGTGGTTGATGCCTCAGCAAGAATGTTCAGAGCAAGTTCGATGTTCGTCATATTATCCCGTAGGCTTTCCTTCTTCAGACCCTTGTATTGCTTATACTGCTTAGTGGTCTTACCGCTCCAGGCCTGAGTGATGATGTCCGTCAACGACGCATACTGCTGTCCTTCCTTTACGCCAGCCCGATCCCATTCATCCGTCAGCTCTTTGCGCACTTCAATACTCTTCAGCCGCTGGTTGATCCACTTGTCAGAATAGCCCAACCTGCGATAATCCGCATATGCCTGTTCAAAGTTCAACTCAGGGTTCTGCATCTGGTCAATACGCCGTGCTGCCACCTCTGCCATCCATTGTTTAAATGGCTCTGCCTTCTTAGAAGGAATGGACTCTATCAATCGGAACATCTGCTCCATGTCAGCCACATCGGTCTTATACCTTTTCCCATCTTTAGGCGAAACCATTTTCAGTTGGTTACAATTTGTAACCGACTCATTTCCTTCAGCCTTTAACCTGAACTTCAAGACCTTCCAGTAGTTTTTGGCTCCGTCATAATCTGGCTGATCCGTTAACACCCAACACACATCCACGATAGAGAAGTACCACTTTTCCTTCTCATCGTCCCATTTTGTTCGAACCTTCTGTTCTCCAAACAGCTGTATCAATTCTTTTTCTGCCATTTCGTCTGCAAATATAGTACTTTTCTATTAATATAGTATGCAAAAAACGAAAATGTTACATGCTCAGAGCAACTTTTTTCGTCAAGAATGCACAAGGGGTCTGGAACGTTGTGTATGGTAGCAGCCCTGCATCCTTCCGTTCCGCTTTGCGGATAGTAAAGTTGTTCTCCATTCCTTTTCATTTGCTCCTCAATTTTATGATTTTATCTATGAATTTTTCCTCACTGATTTTGCCATCGATGAATCCATAATTCAAATGGCTCATGTCTTTGCCAACACCACCAATGACCCAAGGGTCTTTCATCTTGCTAGAAAGACTCACCGTCTTCTCGAGCGTATAGTATTCGTAGCGGTCATGAGCTTTGTCAATTACTGCAGCCATATAAAGACAAAGCGGAGGCTTTTTAGGATCTTCCATGCGAAATAATACTATCGACGTGGAATCTGCAACGAGATGAATTGAAGGCGTAATTTGATGCCAATCCCATTCAAAATGGCTAACAAAAAGAGACCTCAGATAGCATTCCCATCTGGCAGGATCAACAAGCTCTATATATTCAGTCTCGCCATTTTGATATGACCAGAGTATGCTGGGGATATACCTGAACTGAAGTTCATAGGTGCTCATCGTGTCCCCTTTCTCAATGATGGCGGCATATCTCGTCGCATCTTCGCCATAAGGGCCTTCTTTTAGACTGTTCATAATCCGCAGCGCTTCACCCTTGTCCTCTTTAGTACCCCATCCGTTGAAATAGTATTTGGCAATCATCAAGAGCGCTTGTTCATCTCCTTCATCGCAGGCTTGCTTCATCAATGCAAATGATTTCTCCAGATTACGTTCTACACCCTTACCGAGCAGATAGCATCCAGCTAATTCAGCAAGGGCTGGTGGGTATTTTTCATCACTGGCTTTTTGGTAATAACAGACAGCTTCTTGAATGTTCTTTTCCACACCTGTACCGGCTTCGTATGAACAGCCTACCATATACATGGCAAGGATGTTGCCCTTTTCTGCAGAACTTTGAAACCAGCGAAAGGCCTTCGTTAGGTCTTTCTCGACACCGATGCCGTCATGATAGCAGATGCCCAGCCACAACTCTCCATAGCGGTTGCCCTTTTCTGCGGCATCCTTGATAAGACGATAGGCCTCCTGAGTGTCTTGCTGAACACTATCTCCCTCAATATATTTTTGTGCCAATTCAACCTGGTAATTGAGATTACCATCTGCCATCGAGTCGCGTAGCTGTTCTATGTTCTGTGCCTTCACATGGAAAGCGAAAAACAACAATAAAAATGATAAAATGAATCTATTCATATTTACTTATAGCTTCTTGTAATTCAAAATACACATTACTGAAATTCTTATTTTGTAAGTCCAAACGTGGAATATAGCAATATAGGCGCGATGGTACTTCAAGGTTAAAGTCTAGTTGGAAAAGTAATACATAATTATTATAATATTGTTGAATATCATCTACTTCAATTTCTTCATTCTCCCAGTTACCAATTACTGAATCTTCTAAATATTCTGCATGTCCTAACATTGAACCTGCCCAGTTTTCTTTTTGAGGTTTAGGATACTCTCCAGAACAATATGCGTCTGCCATCCATTGATAACTGTCTTCTTCTACATTAATGTGAAGAAGGTAAATATCTATATAGTCTGGCAAAGTCTTTTCAGTTTTAAATACTATTCGCTGACCATTTTCATCAATATTTGAAGGACATAATTCATTTCTAGAACAATCAGAATAAATGATACGAAAATAACCGTCATTGCCTTTTTGATACCACCAATCATTGATATGTCCAGCTGATAGTTCTTCGCTTTCCAAACCGTCATAATCATAGAAGAAATACAGCATACCAGATGATGGTAAAATATGTTCAGTATCATAGGTAGCTATATCTTTCAAATTAAGTTGGAAAACAAATGTCATCGGCCTGTCACCATCTATTGTTGGGTATTTGAAATCTGCTGGTACATCGGGTTCTCCAAATAGCTTACTATCACCTGTAATATAGTCACCCTCGTCAGTATAATACCATGAAACAGACGAGCGTTCAAGCTTTTGGAACAATGGATTGATGTTGTTGATAGTGTATTTCTGGTAATCTTCTTTATTTTTCAAAAAATTCAATGCAACAATCTGATGTATCATATCGCTATGTTCTTTATTATCATCATAAAAAACATAATAACTACGCCAATAAGTACATAGTTTTACATAGGTCTTGAAAAAATCTACCCGTTGGATGTCTTTCCAATCAACATGATCTGTCACGAGACAATGATTATTGTCATCCCATGTATCAAAGCGGTCATCATCCATTAGAATAACTTCTCCATCATCATCTACATTATAAGGCATTACAAAAGAAAAACCCTCATCACTTAATTTCGAGAATAACGGTCCATCATACCAAATAGTTCTCCATAATTTCCAATGAAAAAAGAATAATACAGCCTTCCAAATAAGAAAAACAGCGCATATAATAATGAACGTACTATAGTCTGTTATTTCTTTTTTATCTATTACTATTTCAATAGAGAAAAACAGGAAATAGAAAATGATTATTCCAACAGGAAGTCCCATATCTTTCGGATTAAAGAATGCACGGCTTATATAACTCCAGAATGATAAAGGATATGAACGGAAAACGACCCAACTTTTATTGTCTTTTGGTAAGGGTAATTGTTTATATGCCTTATTACCTATCCAACCTCTATAAAAGGCAAAGAATCCAAATAGAGATATTAAAAAAAGGAATAAATAAAACGGTACGCTTTGCTGTTTAAAAAGAGCGATAGTAATGCCTATGATGCCACATAGCATTAGAATTACTCCTACGATTATATATAAAATGTAACAGAATCGTTTAGCGTTTCTAATTCCTATATTTAAAGATGATAATAGTTCTTTCATTTTTCTCTTGTTTTTTCTTTTCTTGTGCCATACATTCATTTATTTACCTCATTCAGTGGCTGGAATTTATCTTTATCTGGAAAACCTCTCAGATCGCAATAGTCTCCATAGGCCTCAAATACAACGCTATCATTATACAGAATAAACTGATGCGATCTTAAGAACTCATCCCTTTCTTTTTCTTTCAAAAGATAATCGTAGAGAGCAAATTGATATATGTTGTTTCCAAACCACCGAAACTGCAATTCGCTTTTGGCTGTCATCCAGCGAGAAATCGAATTCTTTTCTATGTCAATTCCAATAATGCCAGCTTTGTGCATTTTCTCTTGAATCATAGCCAACTCCTGTATCGACAATCCCACAGTTTGTAGAATCTTTTCGAGTTCTTGTTGATCCTTGATGCCGGTACATGTTTTGCGCTCACTATTGTTCGCTATTGTAAACGTCTGTACCTCATTATCCCTATATTGAAGGACTATTGAACAACTGTCATCCAAGGAACTGCGTACATACCTAACTAAATCATACATGTCGTCATGATGATTCTTGTAGTGCTCCTCCATAATGGCAGCATCACATGGCTCTGGTTTCGGAAGTATAACGTAGAAAACAAACCATAGGACGACATTGAGGAGATGAAGCAAGAGAACAACCTTCTTGTATATAGAAAGAGGAGGAATAGAACAACGTAGAAAAGAAACAAAGACAATTAAAAGCAGCGGTAAGGATATAAACCACAACCATGCCATGGCACCAATGTTAGTCATTAGCATTCCTATCATTTCGGCGCTATCATGACTGCTCAGCCCCATGGATACAATACCAGCGGTAATAGAGAGTATGAACAAAATCTCTATCACCCGGTAAGAATAACCAAGTATTGATTTAATTTTCATTTCTATCATCAATTGGCATTTCGTGTGCAAATTTACTACTTTTTCTTGAACACCCAAGATTTCTTGCCATTGGAATCAAAAAAAAAGGCAGATCCCGCAGGTTTACGCACAATTTTTTGTACCTTTGCACCCCGATTATAATAAGACACCTTATAATGAAGCAATTCTTATCACTGTTTGCCATTATTCTGATGTTAATGGCATGTACTAAAGATGAGTATAAGGAAGCGGAGCATTATGTCCTTCCAACCATCACGATGGACTCGTGTGTCGTCGCCTCTGGTAATTCATTTACGGCCTATATGACTGTGGATAAGGGAGAGGCGTTCTCAAAACATCATGTACAACTGCTTATCTATGACTCAAAGAATCTGAACAATGCACTCTCTACCATCAATGTGGAACTCGGAGAGGACCGTCTGCAAAAGATTCAGAAAACATTCACCGTGCCTTCAGTAGACGATCAATATATTGTGAGCGCTGTGCTGAAGACGGAAAAGAACTCATTCAAGTCGCGTTCGCTCTACGTCAGTCTGGCTAATATGACTGCCGAAAGCTATCTTCGCATTTGGGGACAACCACGTTACCTGGAGGAAGTTCGCTATGAGGGGCGTGCATACCCCTACAAACATGCAACTGACGACATTGCGCTGCACTTTTCGTTGCGTAGGCATTTCAACATTCTCGTGAAAGAGACATTGAAGGGTAAACCTGTAGAAGTTAGAGTAGGCAATCATATCTACCCAGTAGTATGGGAATCCGGATTCAGACAAGACGAAGATGACACCATGATGGAAGTAACAATGACCGACATTGAGCCTGGCACATACGATGTGGCCTTGCACTGGCCGGAAGCAGAAATCCCTTTGCCAAAGAAAATCAGGATCCTACCCTTGAAGGCTGAAGAGGAGGAAACAGTTCCCTTTAGCGACTTCTCGAATCTGCCAAGCGACGCCAAAGCGTCGTTCAGAATAGGTGACGAGATGTACTATTTCACAACAGGGGAATCTAAGACACTTGTATCTTGCGACCTCAACACGAAGGTATGGACCAAGCACAAGGATGTTGACTATGATATCTCGGAGATGGTGTCTATCGGTTCTAAGGCGTATGGTATCACAGAGATCTATAAAGCGTATGGCACCACGAGCGAATCAGTACAGAACAAACTGTATGAGTACGATTATAAGGCAGACAGTTGGAAGGACTTGGGCGACCTGCCAGTGAAGGGTGAGATCTTCAATATGAAGATGTTCGCTGCTGGTGGCAATATATATATATGTGGCGGACAGTTTCCAGACGATGGTCACAACACCTACTACATCTATACACAATGTATGGAGATGTGGAAGTATGACATATCCAACGGTCAATGGACGAGGGTTGCCGACAGACCTACTGATGAAGACGTGATGCAGACGGGTTGCGGCGAGACCAATGGCTACATCTTGACACCTCACGGATTCCTCTGGGTGTATGATTCAAACAGAGATGAGTGGACGAAGGTGTCGCAGCTGACGTCAGTTTACCTCTCTAATAATTGGGGCCAGTGCCTTATGGAACACAGCGGTAAACTCTTCTATGTCGGTCATCCTGGTAGCACAGATATTGACAGCGGAAACCCTTGCATTTACAGCTATGATTTCAATACCAAGACATGGGAGTTGTTAGGTCTATACGATGTCATGCCCTTAGGCTCCGCTATCCTGACTGCCACTTTCCACAACAACAAGCTCGTTCTGGGTCCTCTGTTGAAACTATTAGACTATCCTGGCGCCACATGTATGCACTTCTTTAACTTTGAACTCAAATGAAAGCTAAATCTATCATAACATCAGTGCTGTCAGTTGCCGTAGCAATGGTGATGAACAGTTGTAGTACAAATACTATATGGGAAGAGGTTTCCTACGGCCAGGAAGAACCCTCGTATAGCAATGGTGAACTTCCAGCTATGGTACAGGTTCATACAGATCGTGTTGAAATCACGCTCTATAAGAATTTAACACATTATATCTATCTTGACGACGTCCTCATCAAGACACTTGGCGACGAAAAGAAAGTTACCTTGCGTGCTTTGACACCTAACACGCAGTATCATCTGGAGATCACAGCCTTTGACGGTGTGAAGGTTCTAAAAAAGGAGCAGACATTCACCACGCCCAAGTCGTATGCCTCTGTCGTAGGATGGCGCGAGATGGACCTCTATGGGAACAATGAAGAAGAAGCATCGTATATCCGTCCACTTCCCGGAGGTGATTTCATTGACTGTACTCACAGATACTATCATTATTCCGATGATGACTACCGCCTTCGTCGAACAGATGCCTATGGACAGATAAAGTGGAGAGCCAATATCATGGCTTATCATGCATCAGTTTCAGAAGAAGGCGCTATAGCAGCTGCGTCACATTATACGGCATGGAGAGTTGATGCTGAGACAGGAGCCGTGGTTTACGAATATCAGACAGGATTCAAGGAAGGCTACATCAACGACGTCTATCCGTGCAAGGATGGCGGTATGGTGATTGTGGGTAGAAGCGACACACCTTGGAACTTCTACTTCGCACGCTTAGATGCTAATGGCCAGCTGATAAATCAGGAGGAAGGCGACCTTGCCGATGCACTGTATGCAGTTCACGAGATGGCCGACGGTAGTGTCGTGGCTATGGGTAAAAAAGGCAATGAATCCATGGTGGCTATCACCTTCAATGCAGAAGGTAAGATTGTCGACACATCTACAAACACTTCGGAAGACAGGGACTTGGGCTATGCCTATGGTTTCGTTCAGTCTGTCAGAGACAAGAATGGCAACACTTATTTCCTAGGTAATTATGAACTGTGGACAGGAACCTATTACCCTGTTTCCATGGTTGTCAAGGTGGATACCCAAGGAAAGATAGAATGGGTGCATACGCTGCATGACGAGTATACAGAATATTATCCAACCGGCTTATACTTGATCGACGATGACAAATTATGTTTGTTGTATACAGGCGACACAGGATACTACACACACAACTCCCAAACCCATGTGTCGTTTATGACTACAGGGAATGAATGGCTTCAAGACGTGACGTTTAACGATGATTACGCAGCTCTCTTCGCTTGGCCGGTAAACGATGCGTTGACACAGTTCTGTTTCTTCGACAAGTATGGCAGAATATTGTTAATCGATACGGAAGGGGAAAAATGAACTCAGTGGGGAGGTTCTCAATGAGTCCTCGCTCACTCGGAACCGTCCCGTCAGCTTACGGGTCCGTATTTATTCCCAGGCTGGGAATGTTTTGTTCCCAGGGTGGGAACATTTTATTCCCAAGGTGGGAATGCTTGCTACCCTTAATGGGAATATTTGCTACCCTTAATGGGAATTTGAGCCTTATTGTTGGTTAAGAAGAGCCGAGTGCCGAAGAATAAGATGCTCTTGTCGTAACACCTAACATGCTTATGGCGTAAAAGCCGTGTTTATTGAGGTTTCAGAAAACCAGAAAGCCTTAACACCTCATAAACACCTAACATGCCATGTAACCCAAAAGTTAACTAAACACCTAACATAGCCAAAAGCTGGGACCAAAAAGCATTTAACATTTGAGAAATAACGGGGAATTTATAGCCGAAAAATTTGCAAATCACCATTTTTTTTATTACCTTTGCATCCGGAATTACACGCTGTGGAAAGCGCGCGTCCTAAAACGATCAAGGAATAGGAATCAAGGACTAAGTTTAATCATAAAAAATCAACAAGATCAGAGGGACTGGTCAGCGAGCCCTAAACGTTTACTAACTAATTAATCATTAAAAAAGTTGTCCAAAGATTTGTTTTTTCGATATTTATTCGTATCTTTGCATCCGAATACATATTGTCAAACCTCTAAATAAAATGCGTATGAAAAAGAAAAAAGCAAAAATTTGTGTTAATTCTCCGAGTTTTCTTGGCTGTGTCAAACCTTTTATGTACTTTTGCCATGAGTAATCGAAGAGAAAAGGCGAAAGCCAAGAGCCAAGTGCTGTACAATCAGCAAAGGAGAGAAGAAGTAAAACCCGTTCAGAAAGACAAACTGATTTATGAGGGTGGTAAGTTCTGTCTTGACATGGCAAAGCTCATATTAGGTGGAGTTGTGTTGGGAAGTGTGATGCAACAAAATGTTAATGTTTGGTTGCTGGTCTCTATCGGATTAGGCGCAGTTATGGCGTTTGTAGTATTCGGATTTATATTGATTGGAAAAATAAAGAATAACTGATATGGCATTAATTGTATTGTTTGCAATCTTAGGTGTTATTGCTATTGCAGGAATAGTATGGTCTCATTACTATTTCCAAAAATCCGCGTGATACGAAAACACAAGCTCCCAGTTCGGTGAGCTATTGAACCCATTAAGCCCTGTTGCTTCGGCAGCAGGGCTTTACTTTTTTGTTCATTTTGTTTAGAATTGTTACTTTTGTAGAAAAAACAGAACAAAATGAGTAAAAAAGAAGAAACACCAAGAGATTGGTGACGTTTTTTGACGCCAATTATATTGAGGCGTATAAGCAGATGGTCAATGAATTGCGCGAGTTCTTGGTGAACAAGGATGTCGACGCCATGAATATCACTCGGTTAGAGTTTCGTAGCGACCTGAAGCACGGCGATAAGAAACGGATATGGATGGCGCTGGCTAAGATGCTAAGGGCTGGGGGCGAAGGACGGTCGGTGAAGACCCAACGCTACGATAAGAACGATCTGTTTAGGTGGCTTTCAGACAAACGGCATTGCAATCTCGTAGAAAAATTTCAGTCATTGCAACGTTCTGTAAATAAGGTAATTGAGTCTGCTTTTTAGCAGAAATTAACGGCCATTTCTTTATGTTAAATCGTAGGAGCGAATATGTCTTGTTTCTAACTTTGCCAGCGGAAATGCGATGGCCGTCGATTTTCGTTTCCGAATGGTATTAATTAAAAAATGAAGACATTATGAAAGATGAACAGAGATTATTGAAGCGATGGACGCTGAATCTGGCGAACGATTTGATCGATGAAGGTTGGCCGCGGAAGGATGCCTTCAAACAGGCTCATCTTTGCCGACGGCTGTTGGAATGCCTCGGCATGGGCAAGGTGGTATTCGAGTATTACAAGAAAGATGGCACGGTGCGCCGGGCGCGTGGTACACTCTGTAAGGGTATTTCGAAGGATTTCGATAATTACGAATACAAGAAGGAGCATCAGAAAGCAAACCCCTTCAACGTGTTCACGTATTACGATCTCGACGCGGCGGGCTTTCGTACCTTCGATGTGATGAGACTGAGAAGAATCATTGAAACAGTCATAAAAAGCAAGTCGTTATGAACAATTATCCCCCAGGAGCGGCGAACGACCCGCGCGCTCCGTATAACGCGAGACCGATGCTGGAGGTGGACGTGACGGCAAAGTCTGTCCTGATCAAGGAAACGGTAGTTGAGACCAGTGAACATCACACTGTGGTTGAACGCGAGATTGAGGCCGATGGCAGCTATTCGACCATAGCGTACGAAGAGCCGGAGATAGACCTTAAGGATGAATTTCTGGGCAATCACCGTCGGCCGATAGAGATCATCAGCGACTGCAGGAAAATCTGTCAGGAACTGGTCAGGTGTGGCAACGTCTGGTTTGCCAAGAAATATATCCCGAAACTCATTAACGACTGCGAGGATTGGGAGGAAGAAGACTTCGAGGTTTTATAAGTCTAAGGATTAAAGGATTTTGGGATGAGAACCTAAAGGTTCGGATTTATAGGAAGGCTGCGCATGAGTCCAAAATCCAAAAATCCAGTGCGGCGCACAAATCCCAATATCCTAAAATCCTTAGAATTAAAAATTTATTAGAAAAAAGTAAACATAGTAAGAAATTATGAGAATAAGTGATTTGAAACCAGAAGAAAGGAAGGCATTTGAGGAGTATTTGCTTTCGACCTATAGATATGATGCAGCGACGGGAAAGCTGATCAATAAGAAGTGGAACCGTGAGTATCCCGGAATGATTGATAAGAGCAAAGGTTATGTCTATGTTTGGGTCTATTTCCAGGGAGAGCGGTTTAAGTTATGGAAACACCGATTGGTGTTCTTCCTTGTACGCCGTCGTTTTCCCATGGAAATCGACCATATCAACGGTATCAAGACCGACAACCGTATTGAGAACCTGCGCGAGGTGAACGGTTCTGAAAACTGTTTGAACAGAGACTGCCGATGGGTGAAAAATCCTGACTCCGGACTGCCGGGCATACACAAAGGATGCAGGGAGTTTATGACATTATTCAGAAAGAGGAAACTGCACTCTTCGATTCCGCAGATGCTCTTTTTCCACCTCACACTTTTAGGCAGAAGATATGTTTAATTTACAATTTGACAATGTACCATTAGAATAGTTATGATAGCAAAGAATAATATTTTCAATATCCGTGCCAATGGTGCGAAGTGGATCGGACAGACTGGTGCAAACAAGGGATTTGCAGAGTTTGACACTCAGGAGCATGCCATCCGTGCATGGCTCGTGCTGATGCGAACCTATCGCAGAAAGCATGGTCTGACAACCATCCGGGGCATCATCAACCGCTTTGCGCCGCCTTCGGAAAACAATACGGATAAATATGTACGCTACTGCTGTACGGTGACGCTGAAAGGCAGCATGGAACCGATTACCAACAAGGCCACATACTACGTGCTCGGTCAGGCCATGGCAAGAATGGAAACGGGCACCGGCCTCTCTTACGACGTCATCGCTTCGGTTGCAAACAGGTATAACATCAGAATTATCGGATAGATTATGGAAACATCTAAGATGG
>JAEEGJ010015809.1_pt1 | contig 17501 bp, 9 predicted proteins | sample 8958761 | NCBI WGS metagenome assembly JAEEGJ01 (sample SAMN16246546, study PRJNA631951) | gut metagenome | biome: gut microbiome; feature: rumen; material: RS-attached | host: Bos | place: Iran: Karaj | collected 2018-10 | reverse complement strand
AAACACACACAATGAAAGTCTTCAAGATCCTCAGCACACTGATAGCTACATTTTGCACAGCCCTCGCCATAGAGGCGGCTGTTTCGTCGTGCGATACGGACGCATGCGAGGGGTACGACTTCGTGGTTGCTGCCGATGGTTCGGGTGATTTTACCACCGTGCAGGCAGCCATTGATGCCGTACCCGCATTCCGTAAAACACACCGCACGACCATCCTTGTGAAGCGGGGAACTTATCATGAGAAGGTGATTGTGGCGCCCTGCAAGATCAACATCTCTCTCATCGGCGAGGATGGTGCCGTGATCACCTACGACGACTTTGCACAGAAGCCCAATCGCTTTGGCGAAGAGACCACCACATCGGGATCGGCCACCATCTATCTGTATGCTCCCGATTTCTATGCCGAGAACATCACCTTCGAGAACACGGCAGGACCCGTGGGCCAGGCTGTGGCATGCCTTGTGGGTGCCGACCGTTGCTGCTTTCGTCGTTGCCGTTTCCTCGGGTTCCAGGATACCTTATATACTTTTACAGAAGGTTGCCGCATCTATCTCGACAACTGCTACGTGGAGGGCACCGTCGATTTCATCTTTGGTGCTGCCACGACCATCTTTGACCACTGCCAGATACACAGCGTCGGGAACGGATTCCTCACTGCACCATCTACGCCGCAGGGACAGAAGTTCGGCTACGTCTTCTACGACTGCGTGATGACAGCAGGGGAGGGTGTCGATGAGGTGTTCCTGTCGCGTCCGTGGAGACCATATGCCAAGGCCGTGTTTGTGCGTTGCGAACTGGGCGGTCACATTGCTCCTGTGGGCTGGGATCCTTGGGGGAATGAGTCTCCCGAAGAGACTGTGCACTATGCCGAATATGAGAGCACAGGCCCTGGTGCCAACCCTTTGGGACGCGCCTATTTCAGTCGCCAGCTTGATAACCTCGATGGCTACGACATGCTGCAGATTCTGGCAGGACGCGATGGCTGGATGCCTGTGGGAATGGGGGCTCCGGAGATAGCGAAGAGGTAGACCCCCTCGATCCTCCGCACCCCCTCAATCCCCCGCTTCTCTCGGACGCGAACGACGTGAGCAACAGCGGGGGCAGAATACCTGCTTAGGGGGAGGACTGGAGGGGCCGGAAGGGAGGACTGGAGGAATTTGATTCTGATAAAAGAATAATAACGAACACATAACTATCATCATCTAACGCTAAAAAACAAAACATCATGAACAGTCGTACAAGCAATTTTTTGTTTAGGAAATTGTCAATGCTTCTGGTGACTCTGTCTCTCAGTGGAATGTTGGCATTTGCCCAAAACAGAACCGTGACGGGTACTGTGGTTGATGCCAATGGTGAGCCTATACCGGGTGCCAATGTCATCATCGTGGGGACCCAAGTGGGCGCAACCACCGATTTCGATGGTAATTTCTCTATCCCCAATGTGTCGAAGAATGCCGCATTGCAGGTGTCGTTCATCGGCTATGCTACACAGCGTGTCGATATCGCAGGACAGTCGCAGGTAAGAATTTCGCTTGCCGAAGACCGCGACCTGCTTGATGAGGTCGTAGTGATCGGTTATGGTGCCGTCAGACGTCGTGACTTGACGGGCGCTGTAGCATCGGTCAAAGGTGACAACGTGAAGCAGACCCCAGTAGCCAATGTGGCCGAAGCCTTGCAAGGCAGGTTGCCTGGTGTGAACGTCATTTCGGAAGATGGTCGCCCTGGCGCTACACAGTCGATTCGTGTGCGTGGTGGCGGTTCGATCACTCAGTCGAACGACCCTCTCTTCGTAGTCGATGGCCTTCCCGTTGGCAACATCAACGACATTCCCGCTTCGGAGATTGAGAGCATCGATGTGCTGAAGGATGCTTCTGCCACCGCTATTTACGGTAGCCGTGGTGCCAATGGCGTTATCCTTGTGACCACCAAGGGAAGCAAGGAGGGCAAGGTCCGCATCAGCTACGATGGCTTTGCACAGGCCAAGACCGTACCGAATACACAAGCGACGCTGAGTGCCCAGGAGTATGTGCTCCACAACTGGAGCTATGCTGCTTCGCGTGGTACTGCCAATGCCGATGCCGTGGCCAAGTATTTCGGCCTGGGATCGCAATATGGCAACCATTATGCTCAGTATGCCAACATGGATACGCACGACTATACCGATGACATCCTTCGCACAGCATGGATGCAGAGCCACAACGTGAACATCAGCGGTGGCAACGCACAGACCCGTATGAGCCTGAACGTCGGTTATGTGGATGAGCAGGGTGTACAGATCAATTCCGATTATACACGTTTCAATGCCGACCTCAAGGTGAACCAGAAGCTGGCCCGTAACCTGAGCCTTGACCTCGACATCCGTTATGGCGAGGTGGACAAGAACGGACGCAACAGCATCACCAATGGTAAGGGTTCGACCGTTTCGGCTGCCTATCAGTACCGCCCCATCGACAATCCGCTTGGAGGTGTCAGCTTCTCGGATGTGGCCTCGGGTTTCAGCTTCGGTGTTGCCAACATCGACGACCAGCATGATCCCAAGCGCCTGCTGGAGGATGTCACCAGCACGAGCAACAGCAAGAATTTCCGTGGAACGGCAGGCCTCACATGGACTGTGATTGATGGTCTCAGCCTGAAGGAGGAGGTGAGCTATGCCACAGGTCAGGGCAAGAGCGTGTATTACGAGAACGGCTACACGAATGGTGACAAGCGTGCCACTTTGGGCCGCAGTACGAGCAAGAGCTTCCGTTCGGTGACCACAGCCAGCTATCTGAAGGACTGGGGTGACCTCCATTCGCTCAATGCCGTGGTCGGTTACGAATTGAACACGAGCGACAATGAATCGAGCAGCCTTTCGGGTCGCGGATATCCTGATTCGTTCGACTGCGAGACTGCCATCGCCAATATCCACACAGCAAGCACCAGCTATTCGTCGAGCAATACGATGGGTGTGCCCAACCACTCCAATTCGTTCTTCGGACGTGCAGGCTACACGCTGATGAAGAAATATATGATTACCGCAACGTTCCGAGCCGATGGTTCGTCGAAGTTCGCTCCGAATCATCGTTGGGGCTACTTCCCCGCTGTTGCCATGGCATGGCGCCTTTCGGACGAGGAGTTCATGGCTTCGACCGAGAGCTGGCTCTCGAACCTGAAGCTTCGTCTGTCGTACGGTACATCGGGTTCAGACAACATCAACTCGAACCTCTGGCGTGAGACATGGTCGAGCTACAGTCCAACCTCTACGCAATATACCATCAATGGTATCGCTTCGGCCATGTATAAGCCCGATGGACTGTTGGCCAACAACGACCTGAAGTGGGAGACCACCGTGTCGCGCAACTTCGGTATCGATTATGGCCTGCTGGATGGTCGTATCAATGGTAGCCTGGAGCTTTACTGGAATACTACGAAGGATCTGCTGATGGCTGTACCCGTCGATAACACCACCGGTTACTCGTATCAGTACCAGAACTTTGGACAGACCTCGAACCGAGGCATCGAACTTTCGGTCAACGCCGATGTGGTGAAGACACGAGACTTCACCTTCAACGTGGGCCTTATCTACAACTACAACCGCAACAAACTCGACGAGATGGAGGATGCCGACCAGTACCTCTACACCTCGAACTGGGCCTCTTCGGCCACCAAGCCAACCAACGACTGGATGCTCGAGGAGGGTGAGTCGATTGGCATTGTACGTGGCTTCAAGAGCGCAGGTTTCTATACCTTGGATGACTTCGACTACGTAGGTGGCCAGTACGTCCTGAAGAACGGTGTGGCTGACATCACCAAGTCGCTCACCGATACCTACCTGCATCCTTACAGCCTGCCTACGGGACAGACAGCATTCCCGGGATGCGTGAAACTGGAGGATATCGACGGATCGGGCAAGGTGGACCTAGACGATGCCACCAGCCTGGGTGAGATGATTGCACGCCATACGGGAAGCATCAACTTCAACCTGCAGTACAAGCAGTTCGACCTGTCGGCCTTCTTCAACTGGCAGATAGGTGGTCAGATCTACAACGTGAACGCCATGATCAATGCTTCGGGCAACGAATACAATGGCATCGGCATGCAGAAGGCCGACTGGATCAGCTCGGCATTCAAGGCATACAACGTGAATGGCAGCGGAGACCTTTATGCAGTGACCGATCCCAACGAACTGGCAGCTCTTAATGCCAACGCCGATAGTCCGCTCCCATATCATCAGAGTGGTATTACCGAGTCGCGTTATCTCGAGGACGGCTCCTACCTTCGCCTGAAGACCTTGACCTTGGGTTATACCCTTCCTCAGTCGTTGACACGCAAGGTGGCTATCCAGAACTGCCGCATCTACATCACGGGCAGCAACCTCTTCACCATCACGGGTTATGACGGCCTTGATCCTGAGGTGAATACCCATACTACCGGTTACAATAACCAGATGGGTGGCCTCAATGTGTTCCCAACACCAAACATGGACTTTGGTGCCTATCCACGAGCCAAGGCATTCACCATCGGTGCCAGTCTTACATTCTAATTGTTGTCAACAGATAAAATTAAAGATATATGAAAAACAAGATATTCATCAGTCTATTGTTTGCAGCAGGAGCCTTCAGCATGGCCAGTTGTGACGACTTCCTTGAAACCGAGTCGCCAAGTGTCACTGACCGCGAGACAGTATTCTCGGATGAGGAGTCGGCCCAATCTGCGTTGCTCAATGCCTACGAAACATTGCGTCAGAACCAGAGCCTCCATTCGGTTGGTTTCTTCTGGACACCCGTATGGGGTTCGGACATCGAGGATGCCCAGGATTCCTATAGTGAAGGTAGTCCCGGTTGCCAGGAGAAGACATTCTATCCTGGCGGTACCGAGAACTACAACATCAATTCGGGAGAAGGTACGGAGGTATTCGGCAATTGCTACAAGACCATCGCCATCTGCAACTCGCTCATCGAATGTTTCGAGTCGCTCAGCAATTTCAGCGAAATCATGACGGGAGAGCCCAACAGCCTTTCGAACATCTACGGACAGGCCGTTGCCCTACGTGCCACGATGTACTATGAGCTCATCAAGTGGTATGGCGACGTGCCTCACGCCCTGAAGGCCGGTGAGTCGGCCAAGGGCCTCACATCGCGCTATGCGATCTACGACTATCATATCGAGAAGCTGATGGAGGTGGAACCCCACATGTATCGCCCAGGCGAGAATGGTACGCGTGCCGATGTCATGAACCGCAGTTATGTGCAGGGTCTCATCGCCCGCATGGCACTCTATGACGGAGGTTATTCGACCCGCCGCACCGACCTTGGCGCAGACTTCTATGTGGATGGAGCAGGCAAGGTGCTCACGTTTGACGACTGGAGTGTCGAGAAGAACCATGCCATCTACGGTCGCCGCAGCGACTGGAAGACTGTCTTCGAAAAAGCCATCCCTTACCTTCGTTCGTTCATGAACGACCATGGCTCGATCGTCCTTTATACCGTTGATCCACGCGGAAAGGGCCCCAATGGTCAGGAATATGACTGCCCATACCAGTACACCTTTGAGCAGATGCATGCCGATGATGGCTATACTGTGGCTGACGAGGCCGTGTATGAGATTCCATTCCAGATCAAGGGAGGTGCACAGCGTCCCGCCTACATCGGTCGTCCCTCTTCGGGCGGCAATGGCCAGGCTCCCTGCATTGCCTGCGGTCAGGATCGTATACAGGCACACTTTTACTACGGATGGTTCGACCCCCAGGATCAGCGTCGCGATGTATCGTGCTCAGTTACAGGATCGACAGGCCAGGGCACAGAGCTGATGCAGTCGTTCAATCGTTCGGCATGGGGTGCAGGATGTGGCCCAGGTACCAACAAGTGGGACTGGAACCGCTATGCAGCACCTGATACCCGTGCATACGGTAACTCTTCGATGAACGTGAGCTATATGCGCATCTCGGACGTTTACCTGATGCTTGCCGAACTCCTAGCTGCTACGGGCAATGATGCTGAGGCCAAGAATTATCTGGCTACTGTTCATAATCGTGCATTCCGTGGAGGTGTCGACCCGAATTTCGAAAAGTATATTGCCGATGCCGGTTCGGTTTACGATGCTATCATCAAGGAACGTGCCCTTGAGTTCAGTGGCGAAGGCGTACGTCGCTTTGACCTCATCCGTACAGGCAAGTTGCCCAAGGCTTGTGTCGATGATCGTGCGGTGATGACCAAGATACTTGACGATGTGCGTGACTATGGATACCACACTTTCGAAAACGGCAATCAGATCCCTGCCTACATCTGGACCAAGATGGTGGATGCGCGCGCTGAATATGGCTATCGTCTGACCACACAGTGCCCTGTGGGCAAGGAGGACGATCCGGTGCTCTATCCAAGCTGGCGTGGACAGCACAACGACTGGGGCAGCCTTTATCCTGCCTTTGCAGGTGTCACTCAGACCAACGTGGCTATCAAGGGCCTGTTCAAGTATATTGAACCAGGCAGCGAAGAGGCTAAGGCTCTTGAGGCAGATGGCTACGTGCAGACCAACTGGGCCTGCGATATGGAGGCATATCGAGAGTCGTATGCCACCAAGCTGTTGGCAGGTTACAGCGATGCTGATTATGCTGCCAAGAACCCACCCATCCATTTCCTTCCTTATATCTATTCGGTAGTGCTCAATTCAGGTGTTACGAACGGTTATGGATTCCGTCAGGAATAATATTTGCAGACGTGCTTTGACACTTAGTATAGGGATAGCCACTTCGGTGGCTTCCCTTCTTTCGCAATCATTCCTCGACTATGGCTTCGAGCGAGAGTTTCCGGCTTGTCTCGACCAGATGCAGGAGACGCTGACCTATCCGATGGCCTGGGGCAACAGTCTCATCAAGTCATTTGACCTATGGAGGGTCGAGGCACGGCACTGTGTGCTCGATGCGATGCAGCTGGCTCCACCTGCCTCGACTGACTACCAGATGGAAGTGGTGGCAACGGAAAGGCGCGAGGGCTACGAAGCACGCAAGCTAAGGTTCAACCTTTCGGCCTTTACACGGGCAGAAGCGTATTACCTGGTGCCTGATGGCAAGGGACCATTCCCCACAGTCATCCTTTTGCATGACCACGGGGGACACTATATGATCGGAAAAGAGAAGATGGTGCGACCCTTTGCCTGTGCTGACTCGATTGCGCAGGATGCCGAATGGTGGCAGACGCAATGCTATGGCGGGCAGTATGTGGGCGATTACCTAGCCCAGCAGGGCTATGCCGTCTTTGTGACCGATGCACTCTACTGGGGTGACCGCGGGCGACGCGAAGGAAGGCGGGAAGATACCCACATGCGCATGGCAGGCAACCTGATGGAACTGGGCTATTGCTGGAGCGGAATCATCACCTACGACGACATCTATACGGCAGATTTTGTTGCTACATTGCCTGAGGTTGACAAGAATCACATCGGCTGCATGGGTCATTCGATGGGCGGCTATCGCACCTGGATGCTTGCAGCGATGAGTGACAAGGTGAAGGTGGGAGTTGCTGTCTGCTGGATGGTGACCACCGACGTGCAGTGCTCGTGGAAATATGGCAACGAGTTTGGCGGTTTTGCCAATACACTGCCCGGCATCAAACGCTATCTGGACTATCCTCACATTGCATCGATGGCTTGTCCGAAGGCAATGTACTTCATCAACGGACAGCATGACAAGCTCTTCCATCCCGAGGGCGTACAGAAGGCCTACGACTATATGCATAGCGTCTGGGACGGACAGGGTGCAGGCAGCAAGCTCAAGACCGAACTATGGGATATGTCGCATTGGTGCGGACCTGAGGTTCAGCAGGCTGCCAAGGAATTTCTGGATGAAAATTTGAGATGATTGATGAAGAAATAATAGATGATTATAATATGTGTGTATAGTATAGAATATCGTTAGTTTAATGAAAATCATTGTTACTCACAAAAGGACCAGCAGCGGCGCGAGCTACGGCTGGTTTTTTCGATTCTTCCATTCGGTGGCCGTCATCTGATAATATGCCTTGAATGCCTTGCCGAAGTAATGGGGGTCGTTGTAGCCCACTTCGTAGGCCACCTCTGCTATGTTGAGCTGACCGTTGTCGATGAGTTCGGCAGCGCGTTTCATTCGTGCATCGCGCAGCAGGTCGCTGGGCGTCTGACCCATGAGGGCCTTGATCTTCTTGTTGTAGGCGCTACGGCTCATGCTGGTGGCTTGTGCCATATCATCGACCGAATAGTCGGCATTGGCAAGATTGCGCTGCATGTCGGCAATGACCGTATCGATGAACTGCTGGTCGGAAGGAGAGAGGAGGTCGGTGGGCACGGATGGTTGTGGAATATGTTCCTGGCTCTCCTTCATTGCTGTGTAATGGGGTGCGACAGCTGCCGACAGACGGTGCTGATAGTACTGCTGCAGGAGAAGCCGTTTCTGCAAGATATTCTCGACACGAGCCATGAGATAGGATGCGCTAAAAGGCTTGGTGATGTAGTCGTCGATGCCGGAACGCAGTCCTTCGAGCTTGTTGTCGGTGTCGGCCAAGGCGGTAAGGAGGATGAGGGGGATGTGGCACAACTCGGGATCCTGACGCATGCGCTGGGCCAATCCGAAGCCATCGAGGCCGGGCATCATGACATCGCTGATGACGATGTCGGGCATCAGTTCGGTGGCTTTTTGCAGGCCTTCGATGCCATCGGCTGCTTCATATACCTGGTATTTCGAAGCGAAGATCTGACGAATGAACCGACGCAGTTCGTCGTTGTCCTCTACGACGAGCAGGGTCATGTCGGTGTTGACAGAGGCGGTTTCGGCCTCGGAAAGCTTGACTTCGGAACGTTTGTCGCTGAGGTTGTCGCTGACGATGAATTCGGTGTCGGGTGCGAAGTGCTCACGACCTGTGTGCAGGTAGATGGTGAAGCAGGTGCCGACATTGGGCTGGCTGTGGACGGTGATCTGTCCATGGTGCAGATCGACAAGCTCCTTTGTCAAGGACAGGCCGATGCCGGTGCTCTCCATGCCTGATGGCGTATGACGCAACTTGCTGCCGAAGCGTTCGAAGAGATGCTGCAGCCCTTCGCGGCTGATGCCCACACCATAGTCGCGTACCGAGAGGATAGCCTTGCCCTTGGCCTCTTCGACGGTGACGCGGATAGGATGGCCGGTGTGGGAGAACTTGAAGGCATTGCTCAGGAGGTTGCTTACCACTTGTGCAAGTTTGTCGGGGTCGGCCCAGATGGGGAGGGTGTCCACCTTGTGTTCGTAGATAAGGTCGATCTGCATAGTCTGAGCGAGCAGACGGAAGTCGTCGACCTGGCGAGCTACGAAGGGGACGAAGTCGAAGTTCTCGACCGTGAGTGTCATCTTGCCGTTCTGTATCTTGCGGAAGTCGAGAATCTGGCTGACGAGGTGTGACATCTTGGTTGCATTGCTCGAGACGATGCCAAGTTGTTCGGCAAGTTCGGGCGTCAGATCCTTGCGTTGCAGGATGTGCTCCAAAGGACCGGTGATGAGGGTCAGAGGCGTACGCAGTTCGTGAGAGACATTGGTGAAGAACTTCAGCTTCATGTTGGTCAATTGCTCTTCGACCTTGACCTGATGCTTGAGGCGATAGATGACGATGGCGATGCCGATGATGAGAGCCAGCAGAGCCAAGGCCGCCAGAATCTTCAATGCGGTAGCTAAATTTGTTTCGCCGAATGTGGGCTTCACTTCGACAGGCAGGCTTCGAACATTATCGACCCAGAATCCTCCGCTATTGGTTGAACGCACTTCGAGCTGATATTTGCCAGGCGAGAGGTTGGTGTAGGTGGCGGTGTGGCCTGTGCCCACGTAGGTCCATTCGTCGTCGAAGCCCTTGAGACGATAGGCATAGGTGATGACCTCGGGCTCCACATAATCGAGGGCAGCAAAGCGAGCTACAAAGCTGCGCTGTCCCGGTTGGAGCAGGATGGAGTCGTTGTTGAAGTGAATGGGCGGCACGAACTGGTCGATGTCAAGTGAACGGGGATGGAAGTGCAGGAGTCCGCGTGTGGTGTTGAAAAGCAATTCGCCGTTTTGAAGCGAGATGGCCTGACCCTCGTTGATGGTGAAACGGATGGGGAAGAGGCGTGCACGGTAATTGGTTATGTTGCCCGACAGGAGATTGTAGCTGAAGAGACCGTCTTCGGTAGCGCACCAGAGCAGATTGCCTTTGGCGTCGTCGGAGGAAAGGCTACTGCTGTCCTGCTGCATAGAGAGCACCACATCGCCCGTTTCGCCTTGTTCGGGGTTGTCCAAACGTTGGAATGTCGCAGTACCGTCGGATGCGAGCTTCATCTCGCTGAGACCTCCTCCAAAGGTGCAGACGAAGCTGCGGCCGTCGTTGGTGAAGTAGATGCCGTGTACGTCGTCGCTACTGAGCGTCGTCGGGTCGTTCTTGTCATGGTGATAGCGATGGAAAGAGACCTTGTCGGGAGAAATGAAGTTCTCGGAGCAGGAAAGGAGACCGCCGGTGGTGCCTATCCAGATTTTGCCCTGTCGGTCGCCCGTGATGAAACGAGCGCGATAACAGGAGATGAGTGGATAGGAGGTGAGCTGATTGCGTGTGCTGAAGAAACGGGAGGGAATACCTTGGGCGTCGCGCTCCAAGATGTTGATGCCATTCTGGAAGGTGGCTATCCAGATTCGACCGCTTGAACTTTCGTAGAGACTGTAGATCTGGTTGCTGCTGAGGCTGTAGATGTTGTCGTCGGATGAAGTGAACTGACGAAGCTGGAAGGAGAGACCTTTGGAGTTTGAGGTATTGTTTTTTAGCGGTGTGAGCATAAAGAGGCCATTGCCCTTCGTGCCAATCCATATTGTACCATCGCGGCTCTGCAGAAACCCGTAAGCCAAGCCCAGGCCATCTTTGCGGTCGGTACACACTCTGCCATCGCGACAAAGATTGCCCACAAAATGATAGTTGGAGTCATAGACTCGTACCACTCGGTCTTTGCCTCCTGTCCAGATGTATCCGTCGCGGTCCTGAAGGATGGCACGAATATTGTTTCCCGAAAAGTCAAGTGCCTTACGGTCGTAACTTTCCACAGAGAAGGGGTATCGGCCGAAAGAGGCTTTCTCCAATCCATTCCCGTAGGAACCGAACCACAGATTTCCCTGGCTGTCGCTGTAGAGGGAGGTGAGCTTGTTGGCATTGCTCCATCGATTCTGCAGGTTGGGATTGTAGAATGGCACGAGTTCGTCCTTGTCGCGGTCGTACCATGCCAGTCCGCCCCCGGAGGGATGTATCCAAAGCTGGCCATCGACGTCTTCGACTACCATTTGGTCTTCGCGAGAATCGATTATTTCGTTGCCATAGACATCGTGAAGGATAAAGTGACGGGCAGAGTCGGTAGCAGGGTCGAAATGCACGACACCCGTCTTGTAGGTGCGAATCCACAATTGGCCCAGTCGGTCGATGTAGATGTCGTGAATGGAATTGTCGCCCAATGCCTTGCAGTTGGCTGTTGTGATGTGCCTTGCTTTGTCGAGCGGCAGGGGAACGAGGAAGAAACCATCTGTGGCTGTGCAGGCAACGAGGCCACCCGAGGGGTGTTGGCGCAGGAGCTTGATGGATGAACGGGTATCGAGTTGATGGGTCTTCACCTCACGATCGCCCTTGCGGATATACAGAATAATGCCGTCTCTTGAGCCGATGTAATAGGTGTCGTTGGTTTCGACAAACTCGTAGGAGGACCGATTGGAGACGATGGACACCTTGTCGGTAGCGGGGTCGTAACGGAGGGCTCCCTCTTCGGTCAGAATCCAATGGCGACCTTGACTGTCCATCTTCAGGTTGTTGATTCGAGACGGCTTCATCAGGTCGTAGGATGCAAAGAGGTCGCGCACAGTGACCTCCTTATTTGTCGAATCCCTTTGAGCTATCAACAGCTCTTGCTGCTGCGTGATGATCCATGTCGTGCCATCGTCCATAAGGGTCAGTTGATTGACCTGGTGCGATTCGGTGGTAATCTGCTGGAATTGCTCCAAGCGAGGCTCGAAAGTATAGGCTATGCCATTGTAGGATACCATCCAAAGATATCCGTAGCGGTCTTCGGCCAATTGGTCGAGGCGGTTGTGGGTGGGTTTGATGCCATTGGGACCTGCTTCGAAACGGCGGAACTTGTATCCGTCGTAGTTGTATAGTCCGTCCCACGTAGCAAACCACATCAGACCCTGATGATCCTGCAGAATGTTCTGCACCACGTATTCCTCCAGACCATCTTCGGAGGTGTAATGGGTGAATTTGTGTGCTGGAAGGGCGAAGGCTGCTTCAAGTATGGAGATATATAGAAGCAGTGTGACCAAAATGTGCTTTGGGAAAAATGCTATCATTGTGTGAATTGTTTTCAGAAAGATGTGAAGACCGTAACTCGTTGAAATGTGCGCCGCAAAAATAATGAATTCTTTTGAGAAAAACAAGCTTTCGCCGAGTTTTAATGATTTTCATCGATTTTTGTTGCTTTTTGACGAAAAAATGCGTATCTTTGTGGCTTGAAATTTTATTTTTTTTGTATGGAGTATTATATTATAATAGGTGTAGTTGGCATTGTCGTGCTGCTAGTGACAGTTGCCCTGGTGGCACATCACGTAGGGAAAGGCAAGGTGGAGTCGCAACTGGCTATTGCGAACAAGGAGAAGGAACTGCTGGGACAGCGATTGGCGGAGCTGAAAGAGATTTCGACCCGTGTGCTGGCTGATCAGAAGAACGAAGCTGCCAAGCGCCTGGACGAGGCGAAAGCCGAGGCTCGTGACCTGCTGGAGCGCACGAAGGCTGAACAGGCTGAGGCAATGGAACGTACAAAGACCGAACAGGTCGAGGCGTTGGAGCGCACGGAACTGCGTCATCGTGAGGAGAAACAGCAGATGCAGGAACGCTACCAGGCACAGTTGAGGACGCTGCAAGAGCTGCAGGAACAGCAGATGGCTGCACTCGGCAACCAGATGCAGAATGCTACGCAGAAACTGCTGGAGGAACGCCAGGCTGCCCTTGAACAGGGCAATACGAGGCAGATGGATGCGCTGTTGACACCACTGCGCGAGAAACTTGCCGAGATGAAGAATGCCTTCGAGGAGAGCAGGGAGAGCAACCACCGCAATTCGGCTGCATTCGAGACACAGATGAAGGCGATGCTCGACGGTACACTGCGACTGGGCACCGAGGCCCAGCGTCTGACCGAGGCTCTGATCGGCAATGGTAAGGTGCAGGGCGACTGGGGCGAGCAGCTGCTGGCCACGATTCTGGAGAACAGTGGCCTGCGAGAAGGCATCGAATACGAGGTGCAGGAAAACGTGAAGGACGAGGACGGCAACAACCTGCGTCCCGATGTGGTGGTGCATTGTTCGGACGGACGTAACATCGTGATTGACTCGAAGGTGTCGCTGACCGGCTATTACAACTACGTGAATGCGACGAATGAGAGCGAACGACAGCAGGCAGAACGAGACAACCTGGTGTCGATAAAGACGCACATCAAGGAACTTGCCGACAAGAACTACAGCAAACTTGTCCCCAATGCCGTGCCTACGGTGCTGATGTTTGTGCCCAACGAGGGCAGTTACATCCTTGCCATGCAGAAGGACAAGAACCTTGCTAACGAGGCTTTCCGCAAGGGTGTGCTGCTCATCAACCCGACGAACCTGATGCTTGCCCTGACGCTGATCTATCAGCTGTGGAAGATCGAACATCGCGAGGAGGACGACCGTCGCATCGTCGAGGCAGCTACCGCGCTCTACGAGAAGTTCTGCATGTTTGCCGAGACCTTCGAAAAGGTGGGCGCACAATTGCAGACTGCCCAGCGGAGCTACGACCTTGCCAAGTCGCAACTGAACGAGGGCCGTGGCAACATCATCAAGCGTCTCGATGCCTTGCAGAACATGGGTGTCAGTTCGGGCAAGCAAATACCAACTAAATTGAGAGAAGAGACCCTCTGAATCTTGCCGCACCCCCTCAATCCCCCGAACAGCGGGGGCGGAATACCTGCTTAGGGGGACTTTCCCCTTAAGTCCTCTAAATCAGCCCATCAGTGTAATGGATTTTTGTACATTTTACCTATAATTTTGTACAGGAAACATTTCTTGCACCTTTTGAAATAAATGTTTCGGGTGTATAACGGCTTTTTTGTTATCTTTGCGGCGCTGAGAAGGGATGTGAATCTCACTTAGCAACAAAGATTGTTTTTATCGCAAGGTTTAGTTATACATTCGATGTTTATTAATGGTATTAGTTTTATTCTAAGGTATAGATAGTGTTATTATAGGATAAACTGACCGTGAGGTCAGTTTATTTTTTTTGGAAGACCCCCTAAATCCCCCTTAAAGGGGGACTTTTTTAACAGGTCCTGACTATTTTGATCATTCTGCCATCTTCTGGTCGAGCTTTTGTTGCTGGGCACCGTTCCAATAGGCGCAGTCGAGCTGGAAGAAGGTAGTGGTGTAGGGCATGGTGAGGGGAGTCTTGATGATGATGATATTGTAGAGACGGCCGGCTTCGTCGAGGCGAGCAATGAGCTGCTCGTGGGGGACACTTTGCACATCGTTGCCGCAGATGCTATCCATCTCGGCTCGTAATGAGGAGATGCCCTTGACGTCGTCATCGGTGAGGTAGGAGAGTTCCTTGTCGCGATAGACGTGGGCGAAGACATGGGGCGCCTTGTCAATCATCTGTTTCACTTCCATCAGCACGGCAGGATAGGGTTCGTCGGCAAAGAGGGTCGTGATGCCCGAACCAGACTGCCAGGGGTAGGCCATGTCGGTGATGACAATCCAGTTGCGATGACCTAAGGTGGGCATCATCTGGTGGAGCTGGAGATCCCATCTCTCAGGGGAGGGTTGTGTCTGAGGATTCCTGCAGGAGGAGAGGAGGACGAGAAGGAGGAGGGGAAGGAGGGGTTTCATAGGGTTAAGAGGGGTTAAGAGGGGTTCTGATGGGTTAAGAGGGGTTGCGATGGCATCGCAATGGACGGGACGGGGTTAAGAGGGGTTGCGATGGCATCGCAATAGACGGAACAGGGGTTAATGGGGCCTTTGGGCCTTTGCTTTCTGTAGTTCCTTGCTACGGGCTTCGTAGCGGGGACGAAGGTCGTCGATTTGGGACTTGTCCTTGCAGATGGTATTGTACTTGGCCCAGACAGTTTCGACATAGGGCGTGTCGATCATCAAGAAGAAGAACATCAGGTGGGAGGAGATGTTGTCGAGCATCTGCTGGTTCTGCGTGCGTCGGGTCAGTTCTTCGAGCGCTGGCATTGTGGCGCTGCCGCCCTGGTTCTTCTTCTGCATGTGGCGACCATAGGTGATTAGATACTGCTGGAGGGCGTCTTCGTTGACGGGATCGTTGAAGTCGAGGGCGTTGATGAAGTCCATGTAGGCGGTTTCGACCGAATCGAGGTTGGCATCGTGGGTGATGTAGTTCACCAGTCGTGCATTGCGGCTGATAGGGTCGTTGACGGCTATGTATTCATCGACGAAGGCGGGATTGCCAATCTTCCTGGCGCGCATCAGGCGGTCGTCATAGAAACGATCCACACTGTCCTTGAAGTTGTGGAACGAAGAGAAATCGCGGGGATCGACCGAGGTATTGTCATTGACGAATTCGGATTCGGCTTGAGTGTCGCCGCCGAAAGTGGGAAGGATGTCGCAGGCATTGCTGTCGGTCAGCCGGACGTGACGGAGATCGACGGTCGATGTCTTTCCCTTTTCGAGGAAGATTGAGACACGGTTGGTGCCGAAGCCTGGCTCGTTGACGATGATGGAGGCAACGGTCGGCTTATCGAGGCGTTGTTCGAAGTGGAATGAGCCATCCTCACCCACAGGAATCTCGGCCATGACGGCTTTCTCGTCGTCGGCCATGATGCTCAGGAAGAGATGGCTGGTGGGGGACCATTGATCGACCGTGCCTGAGACGAATGCTTTCTCCTTTTCGGACTGACAAGCGGTGAACAAGGAGAGGAGGGTGAAGAGAACGAAGTATATCTTTTTCATTGTTTCTTTTCTACATAATAGCCGAAAGATGCACCGCAAAGATACAACTTTCGTTGTCAAAATCCAAAAGATTCTTCTTATTTTGTAGTAATAACCCCACTTTTTCTTTGAAAATTTGGAGAATTAAGAATTTGTATTCATATTTGCATAGCAAAAACAAATAACAACTAGCAAATAACAATTAACAATTAACAAATAACAATTGATAATTGTCACATGAAAATATATAACCTGGTTACCTATCGCAGCTACAGGGTTTTCGGACAAACCATCACTCCCGAGACTGACCTCTTTGGCCGGACATGGATTGTCTTTGACGAAGAAGGGAAGGATGAGGTGATAACTTTCCAAAAAAATGGGGTGGTGAGTCAGAAGAAAGTGAACGGCAGCACGGCGACGGGTAAATGGAGCTTCGAAGAAGGGGTGAAGCGACTGCATGTCGAACTTGGCAAGTTGGATTTCGTCTGCACCCCGGTGATTTTCGAAGAGATGATGCTTGCCTTCGAGGTTCAACCCGGGCAGGTTGTCTTTCTTGTCGATCAGGCTCGACGTCATGCGTTTGCTCCCAAAAGCTTCGAACAACTGTTGGCATATCTGAAGGACTACGAGCGACGCGGAATCATTGAGATTGACGATGGCAAACGTCCCGACTACAAACTCTACCAGTCGTTTTTCAGCACAGTCGATTGGGGAGAACTGCAACGACGGTACCAGGAGGAGACCAACAGGAGGGAAGCACTTATGCATACTCCGTTGATGAACGCGCTGACCGTGCTCATCATGCTGGCTATGGCAGGAGGCTTGATAGCGCTCAGGGGAATGGATGGGGTAAGATATGCCCTGGGCATATTCCTAAGAGCCTCGACCGGCATGCAGGTTGTTTATGCCATAGGCCTGACGGCTATCCTGCTGCTTGCCTTCGGCATCATCAGGATGTTCATCAGCGGCACGACGTTCTCGTCGAAGTGGATCGAGGATTTTGCCGAAAGCTGCAAGAAGAACTATTTTGACAACCATCCCTACCTTTCGCCCCGACAGGTGCAGCAGATTCGAAAGATCAAGACCGAATCGTTTGAGAGGGAGATCAGGTGAAGAATTTCATTTAACAATTCGGGTTATAGTGACTAAAGTAACTATTAGATAATATAGATACTATTCTAAAAAAACAAATAATAATGAAAAAGATACTTTTGTTGGCAGTAGCCGCCATAATGGCTACAATGCATGTAGATGCACAGATCATGAAGGCAGCTGACCTTGAGCAGTATGCCAAGGAGCGTTACGGTGAAAAGTGGCTCGATGCTGCAGCCAATCTTGCCGAGACTCTTACGCTCGACAAGAACGAGAGCCTCACCTATCAGCAGATTATTCAGGCTCCCGGCAAGACAAAGCAGCAGCTCTATGTGGCGCTCAACTATTGGGCAACTGCAACCTTCCAGGACAAGCAGGCCATCACGCTCAACGACAAGGAGGCAGGCTGCATCATCATCTCATCGACCCTTCACAACATCGTGAAGCATATCGGCACCATCAA
>JAEEGJ010015805.1_pt1 | contig 17503 bp, 10 predicted proteins | sample 8958761 | NCBI WGS metagenome assembly JAEEGJ01 (sample SAMN16246546, study PRJNA631951) | gut metagenome | biome: gut microbiome; feature: rumen; material: RS-attached | host: Bos | place: Iran: Karaj | collected 2018-10 | reverse complement strand
CGGCGTATCCCATGGCACCGGCGATAGGCTGAAGGAAGATCATTACCAGCGCGAAGAACAGCAACGCTACTCCACCGACCATTCTCAGTATGGTGCTGTACACCAGTTTCTCATCCTCCCCGTCCTTATTGCAGAAACGGAAGAGAGTGGTCTCCATTCCGAAAGTGAGGAGAGCCAGCAGCAGGGCGGTGTAGGCGTAGAGATTGGTGACTATGCCGTAGCCGCCGCTTTCCGCCATGATGACACGGGTATAGACGGGCACGAGCAGATAGTTGAGGAACCTGCCCACAATGCTGCTAAGGCCGTAGATGGCCGTATCTTTCGCGAGGGATTTGAGGTTCATGCTACTGTATCTTTATTATCACTAAAACGGGAAGATGGTCGGAGGCCTCTTTCACATCTCCGTTCTTGAAACTGACAGGCACCTTGGCATCCAAAACCGTAACCCTGCCGGCGGAGCGCTTGTGGACCATTATATAATCTATGCATTTGCTTGGTTTCGCCGCGCTGAAAGTGAATGCATCGGGGGAAATGATGGTCCATTCTTCCTTCATCTGCTTGATGGTTTCGCTCTGGGGCAGGGCGTTGAAATCCCCGCAGAGGATGACAGGCTTCGAGGAAGTGCCGTAATGAGTTTCCATCCAAGAGTTAATAGTCTCTGCCTGAGCGTGTTGAGCCTCTGCGGACTTGTGGTCGAGATGGGTGGAGCAGAACACGAAACGCTCGAATTCGCAGACCGCCAGTGCGCGCTGTTCGGAACCGTCACCCTTCGGCAGGGTGACCCTGTACTGCCTCACTATCTTAAGGTCCGGAGAGGATGCTATGCCTATGCCGTATTTCCCTCCCCTATAGGCCATGGCGGGGGCGAAGGTGCAGTTCCATTTTCCCATGGCGTCGCAGAAATCCTTCAGCTGGTACCCGGGATGCCTGGTGGTGCAACTGTCCAGTTCGTTCATCGAAACTGCGCAAACGCCGAGCTCGTTCATCATGGCAGCAACCATGGATGTGGAATTGAATTCGCTCTTAAAGAATCCGCCTACGTTATAATGTGCGAGACGGATGGCATCCTTGTCCAGTACGGATGGGGCGGGGAGCCCATTGGCGTTCTTGGGTCCGCATGAGGTGAAGATGAGGGCGAGGAAAGCCAGGTACAGATAATTTGATATTCTGAACATCATATTCGCAAAGGTAAGGAAAAAAGTGATTATATTTGCACACCACATGAACGTAGAAGCACTCTTCAGGCAGTATTATCCCCGACTCCGGAATTACGCGTCCCGGTTTGTCGGAAATGCGTTCGTGGCCGACGATATCGTTCAGGAATGCTTTGTAAAACTTTACGAGCGCAGATTCCGGGTCAATGATGTGTCGCCGGCCGCCCTGCTGTTCGTGATGGTGCGCAATTCCTGCCTCAATTATGTCAAGCGCAAGGCTCTAGTTGAAACAGGCAATCCCTTCCTTGTAGCTGCGGATCTGACCCCGGAAGACGACCTTATGTATGAAGAGCTTCGTCTGGAGATAAACAGGGTGATGGCGAAACTCCCTCCCAAATGCCGCGAGGTGTTCCAGATGAGCCGTTTCGAAGGGCTGAAGGTGCGGGAGATAGCGGACAGGACGAACACTTCCACCCAGAACGTGGAGAAGCATATCGCCCGTGCCCTGGAAGTGTTCTCGCGCCACTTTGCCGGGCTTGACATATCCGCAGGAGGTCTGGTCTGAAAAAAAATAGTGATTTTTTCTTTTTCGAAGGTTGGTTTTTGACCGGCCTTTTTGTTTATAGTATGTATTTACGCGCATAATACTAGAACAGTGACCGACTTTAAGCAAGCAGCCTTCGACTACTTTCGTGGAGAAATATCCCCGGAAAGGGAGCGTGAACTGTATGCATGGGTGAAATCCTGCGACAGCAACCTGATGATTCTACACGGATGGGAGGAGGAATGGAAAACTTCTGAACAACCCGGATTAAACGACAAATGGACCCGCATTCTCGGGCGCGTGGCAGCCAGGGAGACCCTGGAAGAAGGTGTTATCCACACTAAAAGGAGAAATACATTCTGGTGGTATGCCGTTAGCGCAGCTGCAGCTGTGGCAATCGTGCTGGTATTCGCTCTCCGCCCCACACCGATGCAACTTTATGCGATGGAAGCCCCTGCGGGCGAGAAATGTCGTGTATTCCTCCCGGACAGCTCGGTCGTATGGCTGAATTCCGGATCGCGGATCAGTTTCGACGAATCCTTCAATGTGAAGAGCCGCAATGTAACCCTTGTCGGCGAGGGTTATTTCGATGTTGCTCCAAACGAAAAGATGCCTTTCCTTGTGAACTGTGGGCAAACCACGGTGTTGGTGAAGGGCACAAAGTTCAACGTATCGGCGTATGAAGAAGACAGGTTTGTGGAAACCAGCGTGACCGAGGGGCATGTGGTATTCTCTCACGGCCCGGCACACCTGGACCTCTATAAAGGGCAGTCCGCCCGATTCGACATGCTTTCGCGCAGGTTCTCACGTTCAACCGACGATCCTTCCGACGCTTCCGGCTGGACCGAGAGCCGCTTCGTCTATAACAATATCAACCTCTCCGAGCTCGCCGAGAAGCTGTCCCGCACGTATGCCGTGAAGTTCCATTTCAACACTACGGAGTATCTCGACAAGGAATTCAGCATTTCGCTCCGCAACAACGAAACGCTGCCCGAAATCCTTAAGGCGCTGGAACAGATGATTCCGGTGCGGACCAGAATCGAGGGCTCGGATGTTTACATCGACAAGAAATAACAAACCAATATATTCAACTAATAATTTAATCATTCATGAAATTGCAACACAAAACAGGACTTATCGTTCTTCTGCTCCTGATTGCAAGCTTCACTGCCGGTGCCCAGACGGTGACCGGCTCTTGGAAGGATCAGAGCACGAAGACGATACTCAAGGAAATCGAGGCCCAGACAGGGCTCTCCATTTTCTATCGTTCCGACGAAGTGAATGAAAATGCTGTAGTGTCGGCGGAATTCAACAAGGCTCCCGTCGACAAGGCGCTTCAGTCTCTTCTTGGAAAAGACATTGCGGTGACTATCGAAGGAAAGATGATCATCCTGACAAAGAATGATCCGAAGGGCAAGAATGACGGAATCATCCGCGGCAAGGTCATCGACAGTACCGGCGAACCGGTTCCGGGCGCCGGAGTGTTCATCAAGGGAACCACTAAAGGTGTTTCCACCGATTTGGACGGCAACTATTCCATCGCTGCCACCCCCGGCACCGTGCTGACGGTATCGTCTCTCGGCTATAAGGGGACAGAAGTGACGGTAGGACGTGCGTCGCTCATCAACATCACTCTTGAGAATGATAACGAGCTGCTGAGCGAATCCGTCGTGGTCGGTTACGGTACCACCAAGAAGGCCAACCTTACCGGTGCGGTGTCTGTTGTCAAAGCTGAGTCCATCAAGGACCGTTCCGCCCTTGATGTCGCCCACATGCTTCAGGGAACCGTGCCCGGCCTGAATGTCACATCCTCATCCGGCCGTCCCGGCCAGGCCGCTACGCTGAACATCCGAGGCTGGAACTCCATCAACGGAGGCAGCCCGCTGGTTCTGGTCGACGGTGTCGAGGGAGACCTGCAGTACATCAACCCTGTCGATGTCGAGTCTGTATCCGTCATCAAGGATGCCGCTGCTGCGGCCATCTACGGTGCAAAGGGTTCCGCAGGTGTCATCCTGGTCACCACCAAGAGCGGCAGCAAGGAAAAGGGTGGCAAGGCTACCGTTACCTATAGCGGCCGCTACGGCTACACCGCCCCTACCGCTTCCACCGACTGGGAAACCCGCGGTTATTACAGCGTTTACCTCAGCAACCTCTTCATGAAGGCCTACAACGGCAGTAATCTCTACGACTATTCGGACGCCGACATGCTGGAACTCTGGGCCCGCCGTAACGACAAGGTGGAGAATCCCGAGCGCCCCTGGGTGGTCATTACTCAGGACCAGAGCGGCAAGGACGTATATAACTACTATGCCAACACCGACTGGTGGCATGTTCTCTACAAAGACAATAAACCCACCACCAGCCACACCATCACGGCAAGTGGCGCCACCGACAATGTGAACTACCTCATCTCTGCCGGATATGTGTACGAGCAGGGTATGTTCAATATCAATCCGGACCACTACGATCGCTACAATCTGCGCGCAAAGGTGGGATTCGATGTCAACAAGTGGCTCAAGATCGGCAACAACTTCAGCTATTTCAACAGCGCCTACTTCTATCCGGGCCGCGGAGGCATCAACAACTCCCTCTACGGCGCATCGGCGCATGCTCCGGCCAGTTTCCCGGCCTATAACCCCGACGGAACCGTGCTGTATGCCACGAAGTACAACAACAATACTATCATGGACGGTCTCATGATGGCTCTCAACAACGGAGACAACAACACGGACCGAATCGACAACATCAGCAATACTTTCGATGTTACCGTAACTCCCATGAAGGGCTTGACCATCAAGGGAGACTTTACTTATGCATTCAAGCTTGTCCGCTATACGAACCGCACCATGCCCGGAGAGTATTCGAAGGATCCCGGTGTCATCGTTACCCAGAGTTCAGGCGCCGCATTCGAGAATAAACTCTCCGAAACGGCAGACGTGCATAAATACAAGGCTGCGAACCTTTATGGAACATACGAGCACAGCTGGAATTCCGGTTTCAACCTGAAGGCGATGGCTGGTGTCAACTACGAAACCAAGCACATCAAGGATCTGGATGCCATCGGTTACGACCTGTACTCTTACGAACTGAACGACCTCAACCTCACGGGCGCCGATGCCGACGGCAACAAGCGCATGGAGGTGGCTGGCGGCCAGAACGAATACAAGACAGCCGGTTACTTCGCCCGTATCAACTACGACTACAAGGGCAGGTACCTGCTTGAGACCAATGTCCGTTACGACGGTTCGTCCCGCTTCCTTCGCGGCAGCCGCTGGGTTTTCTCCCCGTCTGTCTCCCTGGGTTGGAGGATTAGCGAAGAGCCCTTCTTCCAGCCTCTCAAGAGTTGGTGGGACAATGCCAAGATCCGTGCTTCTTTCGGTCAGCTTGGCAACCAGCAGATGAGCGAGTACTATCCTTCCATCCGCACCATTTCCACAGGTTCCCAGTCCTCGTATCTGCTGGGCGGTCCCAAGCCCGCACTCGCCAGCATTTCGGCCCCGGTATCATCCGGCCTTACATGGGAACGTTCCATCCAGAAGAACATTGGTGTTGACATGACCTTCCTGAAGGGACGTCTCGATCTTTCTGCCGAAGCTTATATCCGCGACACCAAAGACATGCTCACCGCCGGCGAGGTTCTCCCCGCCACCTACGGCTACAGCAGCGCTCCTAAGGAGAATGTCGCAGACCTCCGCACCAAGGGTTGGGAATTCAACCTTGGATGGAAAGATTCATTCAAGCTTGCAGGCAAACCGTTCCATTACAATGCCAGCGTGCTGCTGAGTGACTATGTGTCTCACATCACCCGCTTCAACAACCCCGACAAACTCTTCGCAAAGAATTACTGGGAAGGCATGCGGTACGGCGACATCTGGGGTTACCATATTGTAGGTCTATTCGCTTCTGATGAAGCTGCCGCCGACTGGATGTCCAAAGTGGACCAGTCCAAGGTGAACAGCATCATCAATGCAAGTACTGGCAACATCAACCCTGTCACCGGCGCTCCCGGAGTACGTGCCGGCGACCTTCAGTTCGCAGATCTGGACGGCAACGGCAAGATCGACAAGGGCAATGAAAAGGTAGGTGACAGCGGTGACTGGCAGGTCATAGGCAACAGCGAGCCTCGCTACAACTTCGGTGTCAACCTGGGAGCTTCCTGGGCTGGATTCGACCTGGCCGTATTCTTCCAGGGAATCGGACACATGGACTGGTATCCCCAGTATGAAGTGCGTCAGTTCTGGAGCCTCTACGCCCGTCCTTTCGCAACGTTCATTCCCCGGGACTTCCAGAATATGTACTGGACCGAGGAGAACCCCAATGCCTACTTCCCGCGTCCCCGCGGATATGTGGCAGGCGTGAACACAAGCCGCGAGCTTTCTTCGACCAACGACCGTTATCTGCAGAGTATCGGCTACCTCCGTCTGAAGAACCTCACGGTCGGCTATACTCTTCCCGAAAAGATTACCCGCAAGGTTGGCATTGACCGCCTGCGCTTCTACTTCACGGGCGAAAATCTCTTTTACTGGGCACCCGGCCTTCACTGCGATTACATCGACCCTGAAATGGCCCAGACCAATGGCAACCTGCGCATCTATCCCTGGCAGAAGACCATCATGTTTGGTGTAGACATAACCCTTTAATTGAATGTGCCTTATGAAAAAGATAGCATATATCCTGCTTCCCATCCTGGCCGGTTTTGTATTTGCCGGTTGTGACGATTTACTGGACGCAGTTCCCAAGGACCGCATGTCCCCGGACACCTTCTTCAAGACAGAGAAAGAGCTTCAGGCTTTCAGCATGAACCTTTATACCATGCTGCCCGGAGCCGGTTCTCTCTTTATGGAAGATTCCGACACTTATATTCAGATGGGTCTTACCGATGAGCTGAAAGGCACCCGTCAGGTGCCCGCATCCGGCAGTGGCTGGAGCTGGGGAGACCTGCGCAACGCGAACACCATGTTGGATTATCTCTCCAACTGTCCCGATGCAGCCGTACGGGCGAAGTATGAGGGTTTGGCCAGATTCTTCCGCGCGTACTTCTATTTTACCAAGGTAAAGCGTTTCGGCGATGTGCCGTGGTACGATAAACCCGTGGGTTCGGCCGATACCGATGCCCTCAACCGCCCGCGCGATTCTCGCGAATTCATCCTCGGCAAGATGATCGAAGACATTGATTTCGCAATCGAGAACCTGCCTTCCACCAAGAGCGCATACGAGATCACCAAGTGGACCGCCATGGCCCTCAAATCCCGTTTCTTGCTGTTCGAAGGCACCTTCCGCAAGTACCACACCGAGTTCGATTACGGTACCGGTGCCCACGACTGGAAATGGTATCTCGACGAGTGCGCCGCAGTGTCGGAAGAGTTCATGGCCAACAGCGGTTACACACTGCACACGGCTGGCGGAGCCAACAAGGCCTATTACGCCCTGTTCACCACGCCTAACGCTACCGACAATATGGATGAGGTTATCCTTGCCCGGGATTACAATGTGGCCTACAGCATTACCCATAGTGCCAATAACACCATGCAGTCTGCCACCATGGGTCGTCACGGTATGACCCGCAAGCTGGTGGCAAGCTACCTGATGGCCGACGGTACCCGTTTCACCGACAAGGCCGGCTGGGAAACCATGGACTTTATGACGGAGACCCAGAATCGCGATCCCCGTCTTGCCCAGAGCATCCGTACACCCGGTTACACCCGCGTTGGAGACAATACTCCCTGCCCGCCGAACTTTGTGTTCTGCCTCACCGGATACCATCCCATTAAGTATGTTATGGAAGCCGACAAGGATATATACAGTGGATCGGATGTGGACCTCATCATCATGCGCACCGCTGAAGTTCTTTTGAATTTCGCCGAAGCGAAGGCAGAGGCTGCCACCCTTACCCAGACGGATCTCGACAAGAGTATCAACCGTCTCCGCGATCGTGTTGGAATGCCTCATCTCAATATGGCCACGGCTAATGCCAACCCTGATCCTTATCTTACCAATGCGGAATGGGGTGGTTATCAGAATGTGACTGGCGCTTACAAGGGCGTAATTCTGGAAATCCGCCGCGAACGTGCCGTGGAGCTGGCCCAGGAGGGCTTCCGCTACTACGATATCATCCGTTGGAAAGAAGGCAAGATTTTCGAGAAGCAATACTACGGAATGTATTTCCCCGGTGCCGGAGAGTATGACCTCAATGGCGACAGCATTCCCGATGTGCTGCTCTATACCGGTGACAGCGCTCCTGCAAGCACTGCTCCCGCCCAGTACAAAGTCGGCAGTTCCGACTTCATCCTGAGCAACGGCACATCCGGCAACGTCAACCCTTACAAGGGATTGACCTGCAAGTGGAACGACGCCCGCGACTACCTGTATCCCCTTCCTACCGACGAGATCAAACTCACCGGCGGCATTCTTACCCAGAATCCCGGATGGGGAGACTAGCTTTAACTTTCTAACATGGAATTATATATGAAAAAGATAGTATCCTATATGCTGATGATGGCCATTGCGGCATTTGCAATGTCTTGCGAGGGCCTGAATGAAGGCGAACAGGGGAAGGGCAATACCGAACCGAGTATGAAAGGCGTTTTCTACGCCGACATTCCCGGGACGAAGGACCTTGTCGAGATAGCCCCCGGCGCCAGCAAATCCTACACTCTGAAGGCCTGCGCTTATCAGAACAATGTAACGGACGTGGTTATGAACTTCTCTTTCAAGGCCGATCCCGATGCCGTTGCAACTTACAATCAGGCCAACAAGACCTCTTATGAGATGTGCCCCGGCTCCGCATTTGAGTTCGTGACCAACGAAGTTATGATTCCCCGTTATGGAAAAGCTTCGACCACGGCCAAGATTAAAGTGAGCGCATCCGGACTGGAGCAGGGCAAGACATACATCCTGCCCATTACATTGGATAAGGCGAAACAGACCGAGAATTGGGAAGTTGCCGACACTCTGGCCGCTTATGTGCTGCTGAAAGCCAGCAACTACGATCCTAACGGACCCGGCACCGAAAACAATCCTTACGCCATCGCTTCCGTAGACGACCTTAAGGGTATGGATGCCAAGATGGTCGAGGGTTCCATGGTGTACTTCCGTCTGGAGAAAGATCTCGATCTTTCCGGAGAAACGGCCTGGAAGGCACTGAATGCCGCTCCTTACAAACCTTTCAGCCTGGATGGAGCAGGACACACCATCTCCAACCTTACCGCCGCTACCGGCCTGTTCGAGGCTGCTGTCGGTAAGGTTTTTGATCTCAAGATCGTGAATGCCAAGATCACCAACGAATCCAGTTTGCCTATGGGTATCCTTGGTTGTTACGGTGGTTCGGAAGGGCTTCCCATCGAGGTGAAGAACGTTTCCGTCCAGGGCAAGGTGGTCAATGAAAAGGCCCATGGCACAGGCGGTCTGTTCGGCATCATTCAAGAAGCGACCATCGATGCTTGCTCCGCGGATGTAACCCTTGCAGCCAACGGCAAATATGATATCGGCGGTATTTATGGTTACGACAATTCTGCGGAAGGTAAGAAGAGCGTTGTTTCCAACTGCTGGACCAGCGGTGAGATTTATGGAAACCGTATGGTTGGAGGAATCGCCGGTATGCTTTCTTACAAAGAGAACGAATGCGCCATCATCAACTGCTATTCCACTGCTGAAGTGCATGCCCAGTTCAAATATGGCGGCATCGTAGGTGACGCCATCATGGGCCTGAAGGGCGACAATGCCACCAAGAATCCCAAGAACCGCATCGAGAAGTGCTTGGCCTGGAACAAGGCCCTTTACTCGGATGTGGCTGATAACAGCGTACACTACAGTTCCGGTGCAATCGTAGGATTCACCGCCCTCAAGAACTATCATGTGGATTGCTACCGCAGGGCCGACCTTGTGTTCAGCGACTGCCCCGGCAACGCCAGCAATGTGTTGGTCGACCAGGCCAATTCATCTCCCGAAACCCCGCTTGTCGAGGTTGCTGTGAGTGATGGTGCCACCAACTACAACTTCCCTTATCACGGAAAAGCCGCTCCCGAAGGTGCAACAGCCTCCCAGATGGCAAAGACCCTCGGATGGAGCGAAACGATATGGGATCTTTCCGGCTCGCTTCCTTTCTTCAAGGGAGGAGACGCCCCTGTGGTCATCGTAGATGAAACCTCAGGAGGCCAGCTGCCCGACTTCGATGAAAATGAGTTTTACAATTAAACAAGATCAGGTATGAAAACATATAGAATTATCGTAGCAATGCTTGTCGGCCTGGCCGCCCTTTCCTGCAATAAGGAAACGGGCTCCGGACTGCCGGCCCCGCAGGACACGGAAGACCTGATTACCATCAAGGCCGCTATGCCGGAAGACGTCAAGGCGGGTCCTCATGTGGGATTCTCATGGTACTGGGGTGAAGGAGACAAACTCGCCATCACCGGTGCCGATGACACCCAGATATTCAACATAAAAGAGGGCTTTACACCCAAGTATACCGAGTTTATAGGAAAACCTGTCGCCGGTGACAGCTTCACCATTCAGTATCCGGAAAAGGCTGCCACGTCAGACTGGAGCAACCAGACTCAAACGGGCAACAATGGTTATGCCCATTTGAAATATGCCGCCCAGCTTGACGGTGTGGATAATTACACTAGTTTTGCTTTCACTCCCGAATGGGCTGCTGCACATAACGGAACCATCAAGCAGACTGGCGTTCTCAAGATGGTCATCTCCCTTCCCGATACCGTTACTGCCGTGAACGGAGTTTCCATCGCTGCCGAGGATGCCATTTTCTTCAGTGGCAATGGTGAAGATAAGGTAAAGAAACTGGAATTGGCCGTCACAGAAGCGACACCCGATGCCAGCCACACTTTCACTGCATGGCTCACTACATCCTGGAATGATGTTACGGTGACCAGCGGCACAGTGCTTGTCGTGAGTGTAAAGACCAAGGGAGTTAGCATCGAAAAGGAAGTAACCTTCACGAAAGACGGCGTTCTGATGGGTGGTAAGGTTAATCTGTTCAACATTGATGGCACAGGTTGGGTGCTGCCCAGCCACTATGCTTCCGGTAAGGGTACAGCTGAAAAGCCTTGGGTGATCATGACCCCTGAACAGATCCAGTACATGAGGGACGACCTTGTTGCTGGCGAATGCCGCTACTTCAAGCTTGGCGCCAATATAGATATGACTGGAATTGAATGGATTCAGCTCAACCCTGATTCTCCTTTCGACAAGCAGATTGATTTCGATGGTGACAATCATACCATCTCCAACCTCACCTGCAGCAATTCCACTAAGGATTACACCAGCTTCTTCGGTGTTCTTTACGGCAAGTGCAAGAACGTCAAGTTCGTCAATGCCACAATCAACACGGAAAAGAAGGGAGCCGGTATCCTGGGCGGCTATGGCGGAACTTCGGGCAAGCCTTGCGAAGTGACAAACGTCCATGTTCAGGGAACCATCACCAGCACGGCCGGTGCGAATGTGGGTGGACTCTTCGGCACAGCCCGCGAATGCACCATCACCAATTGCTCGGCGGATGTGGTAATCAGCACAAATGGTCAGATGGTAGGCGGTCTCATCGGCGCTGACGCCGGTTTGGGTGTCACCATCACCAATTGCTGGACAGCAGGATCCGTCATTTCTACCGCCTCTATAGTTGGTGGTATTTGCGGAGACCTGGTGGCTACGGGCAGTTCCATCATCAACTGCTACTCTACTGCCACGGTAAGTACTCAGTTCATTTTCGGTGGTATTGTAGGACGTGCCTGCGCCGGTGCGAAGACCAACGCCAGCAACTGCAACGGCAAGACTCCCAACAACCATATCGAAAGATGTATTGCCTGGAATGATATCCTGAAGTCTGATTTCATTACGGAAGCGACTCCTGCCGAGCACTATAGCAGCGGTGCCATTATCGGTGGAACGGCCGTGAAGAACTATCTGGTGGATTGCATCCGCAAGCCCGACCTTACCTTCATCGACTGCCCCAAAAATACAGAACTTGGCACTTATCTCATGTTCGACCAGGAGAATGCCAATCCCGATACTCCTATGGTTAAGGGTGCTGGCACCTATGCCTTCGCATATCACGGCAAGGCTGCCGGTGCCGGCAAGACCCTCTGCCAGGTTGCTCAGGATCTGGGTTGGAGCACAGAGGTTTGGGACTTCAGCGGAGCTACTCCTAAAATCAAATAAAGAATGAAACTGAACAGATTCATTTTATTGGCGGTCCTCATGCCCCTGCTCCTCAATGGATGCGGGGGCAAGGAGCCCGTCAATGAACTCCCGCCTCCGGTAGTTGGCAACGAAGACGATCCGCCAAGTGGCGAGGATGAAAGTGGCGGTTCCGGTGTAGAGGTTACCCCCCTTGGGGAAGGTTGGACGGCCAAGAGCATTGAAGACGGTATAATCTATTATGCCTTTAACGGAACGGACGAAATATCCGGCAGGCACCAGGAGGTGTTTGCTGTGGATATCGACCTGAACAATCCTGCATACCAGATCAAATATGCATATGAGAAACCCAGGATCGTTACGTCCGCTGCATTCAAGAAGTACAATGCCATCGCCGCCATCAATGCCAACTACGAGCCGGGGTCCATCTACTTCCGCCTGAACGGAACAGAGGTTTACGATCTGCCGAATTCCACCATCGGGGACACGGGTGTCCCCAACTGGAAGAGCGAGGCCGCTTTTGCCATTACCGGCGAGCGAAGCGTGAAATTCCTCTGGGCCGGTTCGCAGAAGAAAGGCGAAGTAACGGTTCCTCAGCAGAAAGCCTACTACCAGGGCCTTTCCACGACAGAGTATCCCAGTTTCATGTCCAGTGCGCCCATGCTTATCAACAATTTTGAAAAGGTGGGTGAAAACTTCTGCGACTATACCATATCTTCCACTGCGGCTGGCAAGCTGAATTCGGAGGATCCTGACAGGCACCAGCGTACTCTGCACCCCCGCACGGCCGTGGCGCTTACGGAGAAGAATCATTTGATTCTCTTTGTCGTGGACGGCCGTATCAAGAGTGCAGGTATGAGCGCCCGTCAACTTACCCGTTTCCTGGTGAAGTGGTTCAATCCGCAGTACGCCCTGAATCTGGACGGAGGCGGATCTACCACCATGTGCGTGAAGGGTGAGGGAGATTCTTCCACTCATGTGGTTAACTATCCATGCAGTGAAAACAGTAATTACGATCACACTGGTGAACGTTCCAGGGACATATTCGTAATGGTAGTCAAGAAATAAAGGATGAGAATACGACTATTCCTGATACTTGTCATCGCAGGGGTTGTCTTTTCGACAGCCTCCTGCGGCGACAAGGAGGGTCCGACCAACGATATTTCGCCGGAACAGAAGGACCCGACTGCTGCCCACAGCGGCCCTAAAGCAGTTTTTATCGGCGACAGCATTACCTGGCAGTGGGGCCTGGTCAACCGCACGTTGAAAGAGAGCCAGCAGGTAATTATCTCCACCAATCCTATGCCCGCCTGGATGAGTATCTCCGGCAACAGCGTGGTCATTACCTGGCATGCTTCTTTCTTCACTAAGAATGACTATGTAGACAAGGGTGTCAGCGCCGAAAATACAACCCAGATGCTGGAACGCTACCAGAAGGATGTGCTTTCGCAGGATCCCTGGTGCGTAGTAATCATGGGAGGCACCAACGACCTCGCCCAGGGCGTGTCCAAGGAAGCCATACTGAAGAATATATCTTCCATGGCCGAGCAGGCTGCCGCAAAGAACATGGAGGTGATTCTGTGCTCTGTGACACCCTGCAATGATGCATACTCACGCCTGTCGGCTCCAAATACCAAGGGAGATCATATTTTACGGCTGAACAACATGATCAAGGCGTATGCGGCCGAGAAGGGCTTTACCTATTGCGATTATCATCCCGCACTCGTGGCCGCTGATGGCCTGGCCCTGAAAGAGGCCTACTGGCTCTACGACCACCTGCATCCCAACCCCGACGCCTACACGGTTATGGAAGGAATCATCAAGCCGATAATCGATAGTCTGATTCAATGAAATTATCCCGCATAACGACCCTGTTCCTGCTGCTTGTCTGCAGCCTGCACCTGTCCGCCAACCCGAAACCGGGCAACGGCTGGACGGTCACGCCCATTGCCGACGGCATCACCTACTACACCTTCTCGGGGATCGATGAGGTTTCCGGGGTGGCGCAGCAGGTGTTCATTGTCGACCTGGACCTGTGCAACCCCAAATATGCGTTCAGGTTCACGTATTCCGATCCCGTGGCCATCACTTCGGACGTATTCGCCCGTAACAACGCCATTGTGGCGATGAACGCCACCTATGAGCCTACTTCTGTGGCCATCAAGGTGAACGGGACTATGTACCACAACATGGCCAAGAATACGGTCTTCGACGAGCCTGTGCCCAACTGGAAGAGCGAGGCGGCCATCTGCACCGACGGATTCCGTGATGTCCGCATCTCCTTCGACGGCAAGGGCAAGAGCATCAAGGAGCAGAGGGCATTCTATGCCTCCAGGCCGGATCTGAACATCTTTACCAGCTCCCCCATGCTGGTAGATGATTTCGACCCTGTGGGCGCGCGCTTCGTGGATCCCTCCCTTACTCCGGATGATCTGAAGCAGCTGCATTATGAGGATCCGGCCCGCCATCAGGGCGTACGCCATCCCCGCACGGCCGTGGCTAAGACGCAGGACGATCATCTGATCCTCCTGGCGGTGGACGGACGCAGGGCCGGGATAGGCGAGGGAATGACCGCAAAGGAGCTCACCCTCTTCCTGGTCAAGTGGTTCAACCCGCAGTATGCCCTGAACATGGACGGCGGCGGATCCACCTCCATGGCCGTCCGCGGCCAGGGAGACCCGAACACCCACATAGTCAACTATCCTACCGACAACAAGCGCAAGTACGACCATGCCGGCGAGCGTTCGGTTCCCACCCACTTCATCATTGTGGAGCTTCCCCAGACACAGGAGGAGCCTTCCAAGCTGCGTGAGAACATACGTGAGGAAATCCGCTCCAATCCGGCTCTTGCTAACGGCGAGGATCTGGTCTACGACCTCGGGCCCAAGGCATCCACAAAGGCCCCCAAGGGCTATGAGCCCGTGTTCATCGAGCACTACGGCCGCCACGGCTCAAGGTATGCCTATACAGCTAAAACCTATACCCTTCCCCTTGAGATGCTTCGCGCCGGCGCCAAGTCGGGCAATCTGACAGCGTACGGCGCGAAGCTCTACAAGGAACTGGATGCCTTCTGGCAGAAGGCCAAGTATCAGGTCGGGGACCTCACGCCCCTCGGGTGGAAACAGCACTCGGAAATCGCCCGCACCATGGTGAAATCCTTCCCCGGTGCATTCGGAAAGGGCAGCAGCGTAGATGCCTGCTCTTCCGCTTCGGTGCGTTCCATCCTAAGTATGTCCGCATGCTGCGCAAGCATCGCCAGGGAAGCTCCGAAGGCTGATGTTTACGAGCATCAGGGCACCCTGGACATCCAGGCCACCCGCCCCAACATGGGCAAGAACCCCTTCCGCTACAAGGGCCCCGATACCATGTTCCCCTACAAGGAAAGCCCCGAGCAGTTCTTCGCCCGCCGCTTCAAGGGTGTGAACGACGTGCTGGGACGCCTCTTCAAAGATCCGGTCGCTGGCCTAGGCAACCGCAACGCCTACGAGACCTTCTTCTACCTCTATATGTTCGTGGCCGGCATGAACAGTCTGCCGGAAGAAGAACGTATGGACGTGGGCGGAATCTTCACTCCGGAAGAGTTTGCAACTATTTGGGAAATAGATAATTACGAGCGCTACCGCGAGTACCTGCCCTATCGCACGTCCTGCTGCTCGATAGTGGATGACATGATAGCCAAGGCAGATGAGCGCCTGGTTTCCCGCAAACGCGGAGCCGACCTCCGTTTCGGCCACGACCACGTGGTGCTTTCGCTGCTGATGATAATGGATCTGGAAGGATTCGGATTCATGCCCGCCAAGGCAGATGACCTGGCAAAGTCGTTCCAGAGTTTCCGTTCCCCGATGGCTGCCAACATCCAGTTCGTGTTCTACGCACCCAAGAAGGGCAAGGCTGGAGACGTGCTGGTGAAAGTGCTTCTGAACGGCGAAGAAGCGCAACTCGGCAACCTGACGCCTGCCGACGGCCCGTACTATGAGTGGACTGCGGTTAAAGATTATCTTGCAAAGCGCACATCGTTGTTCGTAACGCGGTAATTCCCGGATTAATTGCGTATCTTTAACAAAAAAATCGCGCAACTATGTTCAGGAAACCGCTTTTGCTCTTATTGATTCCGGCGTTATGCCTATGTAATACGCCATGCAAGAATACCAATCCGTCTCCCATCGCCGAATGGCAGGCGGAATGGATAGGCGCGCCCTGGGAGGGGGATGATTTCATTCCCGAGGCGGAGCATCCTACCCCGGAATTCGCCAAGACCATCAACCTCGCCGCCAAACCCGAGAGTGCCACGATGTACATCTGCGGCCTCGGCATGTTCGAGGCGGCCATCAATGGCAATCGCGTCGGGGAAGACTACTACGTGCCCAACAACACCATGTACGGACATCGCCAGCCCGGCTATGTGTACAACATAAAGGTCTTCGACGAGCACTTCAAGAACTTCCGGGTGATGTATCTGGCCTACGACGTCACCGACCTCCTCAAGAAGGGCGAAAACACCATCGGGGTCACCCTGGGCAACGGTTGGTACGCCGGATGGCGCAAGGGGAACGTCTCTCCTTTCGGCACCCCGAGGCTGCTCTGCCAGATAGAACTCAAGATGAAGGATGGCAGCACGCAGACCATCTGCACCGATCCAACCTGGCAGGTTTGCAAGAGCCCCATCCTCTATAATAACATCTACAGCGGAGAGGCCTACGATGCCCGCCTGGAAGCCAGCAAGGAATGGCAGCAGGCTGTCATACGCAAGGCCCCGGAGGGCGCACTCGAGCTGCAGCAAGGCCTTGCAGACCGAATCATGGAGGTTCTTGAGCCTAAGAGCCTCACCAGGCAGGAAGACGGCTCCTACGAAGTGGACTTCGGCGACTACATCACCGGCCGCGTGCACCTGTATGGCATCAAGGCTCCCGAGGGCACCGAAATAGAGCTCCTGCACCCCATCGATCCGGAAGACTCCGGCAATAACTGGGTGAAACGCTCCTGGAACGGGGATTACAAATACATCTGCAAGGGCTCCGGCAATGAAAGCTACGCCCCTTCCTTCAACTGGTACAGTTTCCGCAAGGTTATAGTGAAAGGATGGCCGGGTGAACTCAAAGCGAAGAACCTGCGTGCAGAGGCCATCTATACCGACATCCGCACAAGCGCCCGCTTCGAATGCTCCAACCCCCTGATAAACAGGGTGAACCACCTTTTCTGGCGCACCCAGACAGATAACATGCACATGGGCGTGGCATCTGATTGCCCGCACCGCGAGAAGGGCGCATACACCGGTGATGGCCAGGTGGCCTGTGTGGCGGTGATGGAGAACTTCGACGCCGATTCCTTCTACCGCAAATGGCTCCGGGACATGTCCGACTGCCAGGATACCCTGAGCGGATATGTGCCCAACACGGCTCCTTTCCACCCCGGTTGCGGCGGTGGAGTGGCCTGGGGAGCAGCCATCAACATCATCCCCTGGGAACATTATCGCCACTATGCGGATAAATCGGTGCTGGAGGAGCACTACGATGCCATGCAGAAGCAGCTCGCATTCATGGAGAGCTGGCGCACGGAAGAAGGCATCATGAACATGCAGATGCCGCGCGGTGCGGAGAAACCCCAGTACTGGATGAACCTGGGCGACTGGTGCCCGGCCTACAGCCTTCCGGAAGAC
>JAEEGJ010015804.1_pt1 | contig 17503 bp, 17 predicted proteins | sample 8958761 | NCBI WGS metagenome assembly JAEEGJ01 (sample SAMN16246546, study PRJNA631951) | gut metagenome | biome: gut microbiome; feature: rumen; material: RS-attached | host: Bos | place: Iran: Karaj | collected 2018-10 | reverse complement strand
GTGGTGCAATGAGATAATCAACCTCCCAATCAAAATTAGCCTTCAGTTCAGTTTCAAAACAGGACCTGCCAGTGAATTGATGACCTGAGATTTGTCTTTTTCTTTCACGATTGACTTCATCCACTTTCTGTATGACCTCAAACAAACGTGGTCGACCGGGTATACCGTATGATTTCAAAGAGGGAGAAACGGCGAGACAAATAGTTTTCTCAGTACGGCTTTCATCAGCAACGACCAAGTTTGTAGTCAATGGATCAAGACCACGTTCCACACACTCAACCGATGCATAGAAGGATTTTAGGTCAATGGCTATGTAGGTTCGTTGCTTCATGGGTGCAAAAGTAGTCAATCTGCCACAAAAACCACTCATTTTCCTTGGACGATTATAGTTACAACCATTTTTATCTTTTTTTCCTATCCTATATATAAGTAAGGTCTAAAAAATAGACAGATTATTTGGTTATTTTTGCGGTCCTATTGTAACTGTCAGTGTAATCGTCCAAATGAAAACTATTGTAGTATCCTATCTCATCACTATCAATCTTATAGCATTTATTTTGTACGGCGTTGACAAGAAAAGGGCTATACGAAATGAGTATAGGATTAGTGAAAGAGTGCTATTATGGATGGCCAGGATAGGTGGAGGTATAGGCTGTTGGTTAGGGATAAAACTGTTCAGACATAAGACCAAACACACCAAGTTCAGGATAGTTGTGCCGCTGTGGATGGTTATTTGGATTGCAGCTATTATGTTCGCCGTTATGAACTTGTGGTAAAAAACAAAAACCCACTGGTTTTCAGCGGGTTTTCTTGATGTTTCCGTGGAGATTACCGGACTCGAACCGGCCACCTTCAGATTGCGAACCTGCCGCTCTACCAGATGAGCTAAATCCCCGGCTTCCTCAAGCTCTGTAGCCTAAGCGGCTGCAAAAGTACAATATTTTTCCCAATCCAAGCAAGCAAAAAGAAATAAATGTATCTTTGCCGACCGTTTAGACAATCATTATTAAAAACATACTGTCATGACTATTGAAGACTATATCATTTTTAGAGTTAACGCACTGCTTCATGCCCACGATGCCAAAATCGTGATACGCCTCGAAGGCGGCATGAGCAACTACACTTACGTTGTTGAATGTCAAGGAAAAAAGTATACTTACCGCGTGCCCGGTAAGTTTGCCGAAAGGTTCGTGGACCGCGACGACGAATGGGCCAACATCCAGGAAGTGGACCGCCTCGGATTGAACAACGTGACCACCTACGTGGAAATTCGCTCGGGCGAGAAGTTGGCTGAGTATGTGGAAGGCACCATCATGAGCACCACCGACGTGGTTTCCTACAACGAGATGTCGGTGAAAGCCTTGAAGAAAATCCACAATTCCGACCTGAAGTTCAAGGACTACGATGCCTTTGGCCGCCTCGACACTTACCAAAACTACTGCATAGAGACGGGTTTCACTCACCCGCAAGAATATCTCAATCTCCGTAACAAGCTGGAAGTGTTGCGCAAGCAATACGTCAGCGTACCGATGGTGCCCTGCCACTGCGACTATCAGCCCACCAACCTCGTTATCAACGGAGACAAGTTGTATGTCCTTGACTGGGAGTTTGCCGGCATGAACGACCCGTTCTACGACATCGCATGCTACGGCAACGCTGGCTTCGACAAGGCCTTGGCCTTATTGGAAGCATACGTGGGCCACAAACCAACCGAGGAAGAATTGAAACGCCTCTATTTCCACCGCGCTTTCCAGTGCCTGCAATGGTACAATGTGGCCATTTTCAAGGACAGAGTCGGCCTGAGTAAGGATTTGAACATGGATTTCAATGCTGTGGCGTTGATGTTCTTGGGTATGGCGAAAGATTTACTTGAGAAATGAACGAAGAAGAAAGAAACAACCTGAAGGAAACCGTCATCAGCGTCTTAAAATCCATTTACGACCCTGAGATTCCGATAGATATTTGGACCCTTCATCTCATCTATGGCGTTGATGTGGATGAAGAAGGCAACGTGAAGATTGTGATGACGGTGACGGCACCCAACTGTCCTGTAGCAGAGACTTTGCCCGCAGAGGTGAAGACCCGCGTGCAGGCTGTCATGGGCGTGAAAAACGTTGACGTAGAACTCACCTTCGACCCCGTCTGGAGCATTGACATGCTCTCAGACGAGGCCAAGGCTGATTTGGGCTTGGATGGCGATTATGCCAATTATTCCCCGATGGATTTCATGTATTAACTTATCTCACCATATTGACACGAGACACGGGACTACAGGACACGGGACGAAGTTCATGTCTCAAGTCCCGCGTCTTGAAGTCTCGAGTCTTTTATGCAAACTAAATTTGCGCATCTACTTATGATTTCAAACTAAACGCCTCAGCATAAAGCAGCATCTGCTTCAGCATCGAGAGCAAACCATTGGAGCGGGTCGGGCTCAAATGCTCTTTCAAGCCAATTTCATCTAAAAATGACAGGTCAGCTGACAAAATATCTTTCGGGGTTTGTCCATTGAACACCTTTATTAATAAGTTGACGATGCCCTTGGTGATGACCGCGTCACTATCGGCGGTGTAATATACCTTGCCGTCCTTGAGCTCGGCATGAAGCCAAACACGCGACTGGCATCCATTAATCAGATATTGGTCGTTGCGGTATTGGTCGTCAATAATCGGGCACTCCTTACCCATTTCTATCAGCATGGCGTAGCGGTCCATCCAGTCGTCGAACATGGAAAAGTCTTCTACGATACCATCTTGTATTTCCTTGATTGTCATGCGAATATATGAATGATATTGATATTGGATTCCTATTTACAATCGGCAAAGATACGAAAACTATGCCATTTGTGTGTAATCACGGGCCAAGCCGCCTTGCGAGGTCTCCTTGTAGAGCGATGGCAAGTCCTTGCCGGTCTCTTTCATGGTCTCCACCACCTTGTCGAATGACACACGATGTCGTCCATCGGAGAAAGAGGAGTAGATGTTGGAGTCTAGGGCGCGGGCGGCAGCGTAAGCGTTGCGCTCAATACAAGGAATCTGCACGAGACCACACACAGGGTCGCAGGTCATGCCAAGGTGGTGCTCAAGGGCCATCTCGGCGGCGTATTCAATCTGTGCAGGACTGCCTCCAAAAAGTTGGTTGGCGGCAGCAGCGGCCATGGCACAGGCCACGCCCACCTCGCCTTGACAGCCTACTTCGGCACCCGAGATGGAGGCGTTGGTACGCACAATGTCGCCCACCAAACCCGCCGTCACCAAGGCGCGGACAATGCGCAAATCCGTGAATTCATAGCTTTTGGAGAGATGGTACAACACGGCAGGCATCACACCGCAGGAGCCGCAGGTCGGTGCAGTGACGATGCGTCCGCCCGAGGCATTCTCCTCCGCGACAGCCAAGGCGTACGAATAGACGAGTCCTCGGCTTCGCAAAGTATGTGTGTATCCCGAGGCCTTGATGTGATACATGGCAGCTTTACGGCTCAAGTTGAGCGGTCCGGGCAAAACGCCTTCGGCCTGCAAACCCCGCTCAACGGCGGCTTTCATCACCTGCCACACTTCCATCATGTAAGCCTCGATTTCATGCTGGTTCTCATATTCGTACACATACTCCCAATAGGTACGCCCCCGTTGTTCGCACCAATTCAGGATGTCGGTCATCCTGGAGAGCGGGTACAATTCGGGTTGCTCACTTTGCTTGCCTTCTTCGGCCAGGTTGCCGCCGCCGATGCTAAATACGGTCCACTCCCCTATCAGTTCCTTGGCCTTATCGAAAGCCTTGAAAAGCATCCCGTTGGGATGAAAGGGCAAAACAATGTCCGGATGCCAGACGATGTTAGCGGGCGCCTGCAAGGTGTTGAGGATGGCCCAGTCGGTCATGTGACCTTTCCCTGTGGCGGCGAGGCTACCGTAGAGTGTCACCTCAAAGCTGGCGGCGTTGGGATAGCGCTCATTGAATAAAGAGGCGGCCTTCTGCGGTCCCATGGTGTGGCTACTAGAAGGGCCAACACCGATTTTATAGATGTCCTTGATGGTTTTCATAGCAATGATATCGATGGATTAAATTGCAAAGGTACGGCATTAAAGGGTGTTTTGCAGAAAAAAAGAAAAATTTTTGCAAAATTGTTTGGCGGATTGAAAAATGTTGTATTTTTGCAGCCGCAAAAGCAAGGGGCATTAGCTCAGTTGGCTAGAGCGCTTGCATGGCATGCAAGAGGTCATCGGTTCGACTCCGTTATGCTCCACAAAATACCAAGATAACCCACTGATAATCAGTGGGTTTTTCTTTTTACCCAAGTTTTAGTCCCCTTTGTAGTCCCCTTTTCTTCTCCAAAACCCTGAAAATGTGTCAATGGTCATCATAAATCATCCAATTTGTTCTTCCAAGAACTCAACTGCATCGGCGACACAGTCATTACATTCACGAAGTACTTTCCCTGTGCCGACACCCTTCAGCATTTTGCATTGTGTGGCTCCGTTGCGTTCCTGAAATTTGTTCATAATCTGGCGCATCTGCTTGGTCGAAGGGGCTTTGCCCTTGTTGGCCAGCCCTAACACGAGTCCGGCACCGACGATGGCTCCACAGGTTCCCTCCATAGTTCCCATACCACCGCCAAAAGGGCCTGCAAGGCGTATGGCAGTCTCTTCGTCTATTCCGGCGATGTCAGCGTAGGTGCATAATACAGCTTGTGCGCAGTTCAGGCCGCAATGCTTCTTTTCCACTGCAAATTGTTTTCTTGTTTCCATCTGTCTTATTTTACTGGTTCCCAAAGCTCAACTCGGCGGCCTTCATTGTCCTCGATGTGTACGAACTTGCCCAAGCCTTCGTACCCCGTAACCTCGTCAACGAACTTCACACCTTCTTTGCGCAATCGTTCAACAATGGCATCCATATCATCGACGATGTAGTTGATCATCATGTCGTTGTTGCCGAAATAGTCCGTATCGGATTCAAAGGGTGTCCACACGGTTTGTCCTTCAACTTCACCATCCTTGTTGTGATACCAAGTGAACACGTGTCCGTAAGGGCCATTCTCTATGCCCAGACGGTCTTCATACCACTGCTTTGTCTTTTCAGGGTCTTGGCTCTTGAAAAATACACCTCCAATGCCAATTACTTTACCTTTTTTTGTTTCCATATTCTCGTTTGACTTTTGACCGTTTGTGCAGCTTGCCAGCGAAAGCCCTGACAGAACCAAGACGGTTGCCATTGCCATAGTGTGTGCTTTCATTTTTGTTGCTTAATCAGAATGGCTGCAAAGGTACGCTTTTTCATTATCAATACCTGAAGAAAAAAAGACAGTGGCCGCTAACCGCTGTCATAAATTGACTACAGAATTACATAGCCGTTTTCCCATCTACATAGTTAGCTTATAGGTTTTATTAGATCATGTCGAAGCAACACGGACTTTGGTTGTGGGTGACATGCCGGTTGATATTGTGATGGTAAGAACGACAACCTGAAAAAGAAAACTATTTTTTCTTTCGTAAAACTAATTTCCTGCCACCCTGAAATAGAGTCATTTTATTCTTTTCCGGATTAAATTCAAATCTTATCCCGACATACTTGAATTTGTCCTTGTCAATTGCTTCAAGCGGAATAACATCTTCCCCAATCTGCGCAATCAATGTGTTTCCTGCTTTTGTTATAATAAAATCCAAACCGGTTTTCCAGGAAGTATACACGCCCAAATAAACGTCCAAGTCCTCCGAAGCCACATTATAGAATTCCGGAATTTCGTAAGGCTTGCCAAAAACAGCGCATAAACCTGGATTCATAATCTCCGAGGGGCCAAGATTACTCCCGTTGGAACTCATGGCATACGAAATATTACCATCGGCAAAATGCGCATAAACTGATTTGAAACCGTCAATTCCACCTGTGTGTCCGTAACTTATGTTTTCTTCAAAAGGAATCTGGAACAGTCCAAGGCCATAGTCGTCCTTTATGTTTTTCATCATCTCGAGACTTTCATCTGACAGAAGTCTCCCACTAAACAAGGCGTTTGCAAATTTTGTCAAGTCAGTCGGCGTTGACACTATTGCACCGGCTCCCATCGGAACCGTATAGTCCGTTTCGTTTTCAATCGTCCAAGAACCCAGGAAGCGATATGACCGACATTCGTTGTCGTCAGGATTGGTTTTGCCAAAAACGTATGTGTCAGTCAAACCAATTGGTTTGACAATGTATTCCTGCAACAGGTCGGAATATGGTTTCGAGAAAGTCTTTTCAAGTATGTATGTCAATAGCACATAGTTCGAATTGCTGTACTCGGCCTTGCTGTCGGGTTTGAAGTCGCTGCCACCGTTCTCAATAATCCCGAGCATTTCTTCTTCTGTCTTCGGCTGAGTGTTCCAGGTCAGATAGATCTCGTCTTGTGTAAAACCATGTATTCCGCTCCTATGGCTTAGCAAATGCCTTACCGTTATTTTCTGTGAATTTGCGATTGCCGGAAACCATTTGTCAATAGTCTGGTCAAGGTCTATTTTGTTTTCTTCAACAGCCTTTAAGACCAGAACCGCAGTAAACGATTTCGAGACGGAACCAATTTAAGTTATTTTTATCAATTTTTTGCATTTTCTTTGTTTCAAGGGCTTGGCCTGCGTTTTTTTGTACTTTTGCAGCAAAATAATTCAATAAGTAGATGAGCATATTTAGTTTACATATTGGACATAAGACTACGGGACTGCGAGACGCGAGACTACGGGACATAGGGACTATGACTTGTGACTATGACGATGACCGCTTCATACTCGGTAAAAGCAGTCATGGTCAATGGTCATGGTCAAAAAAAGCCCCGAAGTCCCGTGTCCCGAAGTCAAAAGATACTATGGTTTATTTCTGAACACTTACTTTTATGAAGAAAGTACTATTACTAGTAACAGCATTGCTGCTGTTGATGGCTCCCATGGGAGCAAAGGCCCAAATGGGCATTGAAAACTATGTTTCCTCTTCAGGCTATGTGTTGTACAATGCCCCAGTTTATTATTCTCCCAATGGTGCGTATTATTATGATTTCGAGGAGGACTTCGAGGAAGGCCGCTTCTTGGACTGGACCACTATCGATGCTGATGGCGATGGCCACACTTGGCAAGTGTTTCCGCAAGGTGGCTATGGGATGTATCATTCCGATGGCATGGCGGTGTCGTACTCTTACGACAATGCTTCTTCTACACCACTCACGCCCGACAATTTCTTGGTCTCGCCTCGCGTGACCATCCCTACAGGCGGACATATCCATTGGTACATGTGTGCCTTGGACGAGGCTTATCCAGCGGAGCATATCGGAATAGCGATCTCTACGGAAAGCAATACGAATCCGTCGGATTTCACCCTTTTGTGGCAAGGGACTTTGTCTTCAAAAAGCCAACCCTATCATCAAGTCCGCAATGTAACAGGCGACCGTCAAGGCATGTGGTGGTCAATGGGTGTCGATTTGAGCGCGTATGCTGGGCAAGAGGTGTATCTTGCCATTCGCCATTTTTCCTGCTCCGACCAGTTTGCCCTTTGTGTCGATGAAATTCAAATCACTGGACAGGATGCCGCTATAATTGATGGTTGCGACATCCTCCTCGATGGCCAAATGGTCGCCCAAAACCAATACAGCAGAGGCCGTTACTTGTTGGATACCGAAGGCTTTATCGATGGCTCCAATCATACGACTACGGTAAGGGCAAATTATCCGACAGGCGAAACGCTTGAAAGCGAATACGCCTGGACTTACCGTACCCCCGACCACTTTCAAGGCTCGCCCACAGGCCTCCAGGCCGAAAGCGATGGCAACCGTGTGCAACTCTCATGGACTTTGCCCACAATGACAGCACCATTCCCTGTCGATGAGTTGTATTACGACTTCTCTGACAGCACCCTGATGGACCTCACCCTTATCGATGCCAACAACGACGGACAAAATTTCCGCGTGTATCCTTACGGCGGCTATGGCGGCGGCATCGGCCTGCGCTCTTGGTCGTGGATGTCGGGCGCAAACAACCTCAACCCTGATAATTTCATCGTGACGCCCCGATTGATTGCCACCGAAAATGCCCGCATTTCCTTCATGGCTTGCGATGCTGACATGCCAGGCATTGCCCCCGACCCAGAACACTTCGGCGTGGCCGTCTCTACTTCGGGTAATACTAACCCAAATGATTTCGTGATGGTGGCCGAATGGAACAGCACCGGTATTTACACCGAATATACCGCCGACCTCTCGGCCTACGCTGGGCAACAGATTCATGTGGCCATCCGCCACTTCAATACCACAGGCGAATGTTATTTCCTCTGTGTGGATGACATCAAGGTGACGGATGTTGAGGCGGAGGTGACTCGCGATGCCATCGGTGCCTTGGTCTATGTCGACGGCGAGATGATAGCATTGCTCAACCACGGGGAGACTTCATTCACGCATGAGGTGAACCGCTACAACTCTGAATATTGCATCCGCATCATCCAGGACGGTAGCCGCGAAACGGGCGACTATTATGCCCTCGCTGCACCGCAATGCGCCGATGCCGAATTGAACTGTTTGTCTCCGAAAAACCTTGCTGCGGAATATGACGGCGACAAAGTGACCATTTCGTGGGAGCGCGAGATTTTCATTGACTTTGAAAACGACCCAGAAGGCTGGTCGTTCCTCGATGCCGACGGTGATGGTTCCATCTTTGGCATTTATTCGTCAGGAGGCATGAACTCGGACGGCAGTGTGAACACCACAGGTACCAACGCCGCTTTGTGCTCGTTCTCTTATATCAATGGTTATGGGGCTTTGCAGCCCGATAACTACGCTTTCATGCCTAAAATCAAGGTGATGGAAAATGCCAAGATGGCCTTCTATGCGGCTGGTTTCGACCCGTTGTATCCAATAGAGCATTTCGGCGTGGCAGTGGCTTCATCCGATGGCACACAAGTGACCACCATCGCTGAATATGACTCCAGAAATCCGTACCAACACTACGAAGTTGACCTCTCGGCCTACGCAGGACAGGAGATTTATCTCGGCTTCCGCCATTTCACCAATTTGGCCAACTATGCCTTGTGCATCGACAACATCACCGTCACCAATGCGGTGTGGGCAGGGACGACCAGCGTGACCTACGGCTACTATGTCTATCGTTCAGCCAATGGACAGAACTATGACCTGATAGGTGTCGTCACAGGCTCGGCCATGCACTTCGATGACCATGACACCAGTATGGAGACTTGTTACTATCAAGTGACGGCCATCAATACAATTGTCGGTGGTGAATGTGAGTCGGCTCCCGCAATGGCTGTTGACGGCATCCACGATTATGTCATGGTGCATACTGATGGCGTGAATGAACAGGACGCTGACCTCCGAGTGTATCCCAATCCAACCCACGGCCAGATCACTGTCGAGGCTAAAGGCCTGAACCGTGTGACGGTAATGAATGTTTTGGGCCAAACCGTTTATGACGCTCCGACCGATGCCAACCAAGCGGTGCTCAACCTGTCGCAATACGGTGCTGGCTTGTATCTGATTCGCATCAGTTCCGAAAAAGGTTTCAGCGTGAAGCGGGTATCTTTGCAGCGATGACTATACCTTTTTGTAACCTTTTGTGTCTTTCGTGATAACGCCTTCGTCCAGCATGTCCGAAAGGACACGGCTGAGCGAGGGCCTTGTTGCGCCCAATTTTTGGGCGACATCGGCGACGGAGGTGATGCTGCCATTGGCATCAAGGTATTCGAGAATGCGGTTTCGCAGACCATTGACAGCGAAGGTGCGCATCTTGCCGCTCAAGAAATGGCCGCGCTCGGAGAGAATTTCAAGGAAGGCGCGTAATACGGTCGGCTCGTGCTGCATGAACTCAAAAAACGCCTCTCGGTTGATGTGCCACACCACGCAGTCGGTCACGGCATTGACTTCGACGGGAACGATGTTGAGCGTGGCGAAGAGAAACGCTGGAGCCAGCAGCATCAGCATATTCGGGTCGCTTTGGTATGATGGCTTTTCTGAATGGATGCAAAAGCAAACTCCATCACCTCAATTGAAAAAGGTTTGTATGTTGTTAGGTAAGAAAGAGAAGTATGCCAAAGATATAAGAATGGCGACAGTGGAAGAGAAAACCATTGATGCCGCCAATATCATGAAATCAAAAAGTCAAGCTGCTGTCACGTTTGAGCTTGTCGAAGGCACCCATTTCTCACCTATTCTGCCTAGGTTGGAACGGGCGCTTGAGGTGGTGTATGGGTTGGGATAATACTGGCGGTTTGTGATGCTTGCAATGAGTATGGCATAGTGGTACTTCAACAAGATTGTGAACCTAGATTGAAAAAAAAGTCAGCCGTTTTCGAAAAAAAAGTTGAAAATGGCTGACTTTTTTGTGAGAAATATTCAAATGATTCTCTAAATTTGCATCGTCAAAACCAATGAATCATGGCGTATAATAGTATCATAGGCCGTAGTGAAGAGATTACGAAACTTGAGAAATTCCTAAAGAGTTCAAAATCGGAGTTTGTAGCCGTCTATGGCAGAAGACGTGTAGGCAAGTCCTACTTGGTGGAAGAAGTGTATAAAGACAAGATAGTGTTTCGTGCTATTGGGGCGTATATCAAAGAAAAGGACGAACGCACATACAAACAGATACAAATGGATCACTTCTATGAGAACCTGCTGGATTGCGGTATGCCTGAAGATACGCCGCGACCGACTTGTTGGCGAGAGGCTTTCCGGCTACTAAAGAAATATCTGGAAGGGTTGCGCGTGAAGCGTCGTGTGGTGTTCTTGGACGAACTGACTTGGTTGGCTGGCCCGCAGTCTTCGGAAATGATTACGGAACTAGGGTATTTCTGGAATTCATGGGCTGACCGTCAGCGGAATGTCGTGTTGGTGGTGTGTGGCTCGGCCACAAGTTGGATGTTGGACAATGTGATTCGCGACTATGGAGGATTGCATGGACGTTTGACGGGAACCATAAGATTATTACCGTTCACGTTGAAGGAGTGTGAGTTGTATTTCAAGAAGCACGGTTTCCATTTGTCGCGCTACGAGATGGCTGTTGCATATATGGCTTTCGGTGGCATCCCGTATTACCTGGATCGAATTGATAGTGAGAAAAATCTGTCGGAGAATATTGACGTTTTCTTTTTCAAAGATGAGAAGATCAACCAAGAGTTTAAGGATGTGTATACGGGTTTGTACATCACTTCTGAGCGGTATGTGGATGTGGTGAAGGCATTAGGGACCAAGTTCTACGGCATGACCAGACGGGAACTGTCGGAAGCCGTGGGTATTGAACTCGGTGGGACATTTAGCAAGATTCTGGATAACCTACACGAGTCGGGAATCACACGAGAGTATCCCAGATATGGCAAACAGCGTGTGGAAACGGTGTATCAGCTGAAGGACTTTTTCTCGTTATTCTATCTGCACTTCATCTATGGCAAGGGAACTAATGCAGGCAACTGGAGGACCATCCAGCGTACTCCCTCGTTTTATGCGTGGGCAGGAAATACGTTCGAAATGCTATGTATTGAACACATGGAGCAAATGAAAGAGGCGCTGCGCATCACAACCATCAGCAGAAACTACTGTTGGAAGGGTATGGCTCCAAATGGAGATGCGGCACAAATCGACTTGGTACTGGAATGGAAGGGCGAGCGGACGGATTATCTCTGCGAAATGAAATTCAGCGAGCATGAGTTTGTGATCGACAAGCAGTATGAGCGTGAGTTGGCGACCAAGATTGATGCGTTTTTGGCCAGCAAACAACACAGGAAGACTCACTCGGTGCAGTTAGTGATGGTGACGACCGAAGGAGTGCAGAGAGGAGCGCATTCCAAAGATGTGAACCAGCAGGTGACACTGGATGATTTGTTCGGATAACAATTGTATGTATTTAGCCAAGCATTGATGGGAACTTTACTAAGTGGATTCCTCACCGATTGTACCGAAGTTGGAATGATTTTTTATGATATAGTACTGAATATCACATCTTTGTATTTCTGAAAAATGCGATTATAACCACCCCAGCCATCCAACAGTTCCCACAAAAACAAAAAGATAACCCACTGAAAACCAGCGGGTTTTTCTTTTTCTACTATTCAGAGTCCCCCTTTTTAGTCCCCTATCCTATTGCCAACTTCTTGAAAATATGAGGAGTAATTTGATGATGCTGTTTTGAAGTCTGGCGAACTGACTGTCAAGGTGTTCCCTAACGTGAGTGAGGAATGGGCGATGTATCCTTCAAAACTTCCAACGCCCGCTGTAAGATTTCATCCATCGGCGCGTAAATCGGGTAGAAACCCTCATCATCAAAGAGGTTGCGGGCGATGTAGGCCTTCAACAGAATGTTGGACTCTCGGCGCGCCACTTGCTGTTGCTCCTCTGTGCCCTTGATGCCTTTTTCTTCGGCACGTTTCACCAATTCGTTGAACATGGCTTCGCTCACCTTAAACTGCTTGTCGAAAGCGTCAACCGTCTTGTAGCGTTGCAGCTGCTGACGGTGACTATCGGTATAGTCAAAGGCATACTGGTAAAGCAATCCCGTGTTGACAATGCGGTTGAAGTAATACTCCGTGCTATCGTTCGCCAAAGGCACATAGATATCGGGCATGATGCCGCCACCGCCGTAAACAATCTTACCCTTCGGCGTGGTATATTTCAATGAGTCAGCGAAGTGGATGCTATCCTCACTAAACAACTCACCGTTTTCGTAACGCTCATATGATTCGAAAAGGTACTTCTCGCGGTCACCGTCAAAGGGCTTTTGGATACAACGTCCCGTGGGTGTGTAATAGCGGGCCACGGTGAGGCGAATGGCAGAGTTGTCGCTAAGCATGATTTGTTCCTGAACCAACCCCTTGCCGAAAGAACGCCTTCCGATAATGGTACCTCGGTCGTTATCCTGCAAGGCACCGGCCACGATTTCACTTGCACTGGCCGACTCACTGTCGATGAGCACCATTACGGGTATGCCTTCTAACATGCCACGTCGCAAGGCTCTCATCTCTTGTCGGGGACGGTTGCGGCCTTCGGTGTAGACAATCATGCTGCCTTGGGGAAGAAACTCGTCGGCCACATCGACGGCAGCTTTAAGATAACCGCCCCCATTGCCGCGCAAATCAAATACGAGTTGCTTCATACCTTGTCCTTTCAGTTTGCGTATGCCTTTCTTAAATTCGTCGTATGTGGTGGCGGAGAACTTGCTCAATTTGAGGTAACCCGTCTCATGGTCAAGCATATAGGCGATGTCAACGCTGTAGGTCGGGATTACATCGCGGGTGATGGTGTAGTCCATCAGGCCTTCCACGCCACGGCGATGGACACCCACTTTCACTTTGGTACCCTTCGGCCCTTTCAGCAAGCGCATCACGTCGTCATTTTTCAACTTCGTGTTAGCCACAACCGAATCGCCGATCTTTACGAAACGGTCACCCGCCATAATGCCCACCTTCTCTGACGGACCGCCTTTGATGACGCTCACGATGGCGATGGTGTCATGTTCAATGCGGAACTGCACACCGATACCCTCGAAGCTGCCCAACAGCGGGTCATTGACAGCATCGAACTCGTCCAACGAGACATACATACTATGCGGATCCAGATGCTCAAGCATCGCGGCAATGGCCTCGTCTTCAAGTTGTTGTCTATTGATGGTGTCGACATAATGCTGATTGACATGCCACATCACCTCATCGAACTTGCTTCCTCCTTCGACGTTGACCAAGCGCTCGTTAATGCTCTTATTAATACGAAGACCCACAAGGATGCCCGCCAATGCAAGCACGGCAACCACTATGGGTCTGACTTTACTCTCTTTCATATTTCAAGCTTTCACACAGTTGCGCTCGACAGTTCAAGGTTGCGGTCCATCTTCCGGAACAGCCCTTGCAGCACTGTGCCTGGTCCAACCTCGATGACACTCCTGACGCCTGTGGCCAAAATGTTGCTCATGGTTTGCGTCCACATTACGGGCGAGGTGAGTTGGGCGATGAGGTTTTTCTTGATGATTTCGGGGTCGTTGACCGATTGACCGGTAACATTCTGGTAAACCGGGCAGATGCCTTGGTTAAAGGAGGTCTCCTTGATAGCTTCGGCCAATTCAATGCGGGCCGACTCCATCAGTGGGCTGTGGAATGCGCCGCCAACGTTCAAGGGAATCACACGTTTTACACCGGCTTCCTTCAGCTTCTCAGAAGCGGCAGCCACGCCCTCAATCGAGCCGGAAATAACCAACTGGCCGGGGCAGTTGTAGTTGGCAGGAACAACCACGAAGTCCTTCATCGAGGCGCAAACCTTCTCAATCAGTGCGTCTTCTGCACCGATGACGGCAGCCATTGTGCCGGGTTGGGTTTCACAAGCCTTCTGCATGGCCATGGCGCGTTTGCTCACCAAGCGCAGGCCGTCCTCGAAGCCTAACACTTTATTCGCAACTAGAGCCGAGAACTCGCCCAAAGAATGGCCTGCCACCATGGTGGGGTCGAAGTCTTCCAATAACGTGGCGAGGATGACTGAATGAAGGAAAATGGCGGGCTGCGTCACCTTGGTTTGGCGCAAGTCCTCATCAGTGCCTTCAAACATCACGTCGGTAATCTTGAACTTCAAGATGCTGTTGGCTTTCTTGAACATGGTCTTGGCTTGTGACGACTTGTCATATAGGTCCTTGCCCATTCCCACAAATTGCGCCCCTTGTCCGGGGAAAACGTATGCTTTTATCATTGTGTCAGTATTTTTACTCGTTAATGTAAATTAGAACCAATCAACCGAAGGAACTCGGCTCGGGTGGTCTCGCGTTCAAAGGCGCCAATGAAGTCGCTGGTGGTGGTCACGGCATCCTGTTTCTGCACACCTCGCATCGACATACAAAGGTGTTTTGCCTCAATAACCACAGCCACGCCCAACGGATGCAATGCCTCGTTGATGGCGTTCTTGATTTGCGTCGTCAAGCGTTCCTGCACCTGAAGACGGCGCGAATAGGCTTCCACCACACGAGCAATCTTGCTCAAACCCGTGATATAGCCATTGGGGATGTAGCCCACATGCGCCTTGCCGACAAAGGGAATCAGGTGGTGCTCACAGAGCGAATACACCTCAATGTCCTTCACAATGACCATCTGTCGGTAGTCTTCCTTGAACTTGGCCGAAAGCAAGATTTCCATCGGGTCTTGCTGATAGCCTTGGGTGAGAAACTGCATTGACCGCGCCATGCGGAATGGCGTTTTTTGCAAGCCCTCACGCTGCGGGTCTTCGCCCAACAGTTCAAGAATGGCCTTGTAATGATCCTGCAACTTGGCGAGACGATCGGGGTCGTATTCTTCGGTGAGTTTGTAGCCGAAACGCTTCTGCATCTCCTCAGTCATCGTCAGCCGATTTTTTGCTTGGGCATGGCCACGGTCGATTGCTGGCCCATGACACATTTGCCAGTGAATTGGGCACCGACTTCGATGAGGAGCTGCTTTGTGGTGAGGTCAACCTCAACCTTCGAGGTGGCCTTCAGCGCAGTGAGTTCCTCTGTGGTGATGATGCCTTTTACCCTGCCAGCTATCTCGGCTTGTTTGCAGGAAAGGTCGCCTTCGATGACGCCGGTCTGCCCGACAACAATTTTTCCATTCGATTTGATGGAGCCTATGAGCTGGCCATCTATGCGGATGTCGCCATTCGACTCAATGTCGCCCTTGATCACAGTCCCTGTGCCTATGAGATTGCGTACTGGTGATTCCATGACTTTCATGTTTTATGTGTTACTTGTTATTGTTGGATTCTATGAATTGAAGATATTCTTCAAGGTCTTTCGATTGGTAGAAGATGGGATAGTTGATGCCCGAAATGGGCTTCACGGTGTAGTCTTGCTCCTTGATGCCACCAAAGACATAGTCGTTGAGAAACATTGACGTGATGTAATCTTCGGCCTGTTTCTGGTTGTCAAAGTTGCCAATAGTAATGACGGTACGTGCATCATCGAGGATGACGTCACGGATGTTGAACGCGCGGGTGCGGTGGTTCTTCTTGTTGAAGTCGCTGATGCGCACTTTCAATGGTTCGATCCTGACTTTCTTGGAGTCACATACAATCATCACAAAATGTTCGGTTTCGGTCCGTTCGATATAGAGCGATGGCTTTTTCACTTTGGGTTCTTCCTTGCCTTCGCCATCGGCATTGTTGAGCACGAGGCCGAGCTTGTATTCCGTATTGACATGTTCAAGCACCTGTTGCGCGTAGGGCGTGATGCTGTGGCTTGGGTATTTGTGCACGAGGCGATACAGCTCAAAAGCCATCGTGTCGACAGCCACTAGTCGTCCGCTCGCCACAGCATGAAGGAAAGCAAAACGCGGCATCATAGCAGTATCGGTTTCGTAGAGTTGCATGGCCCGCTCGGTATTCATTTTCACGCGGAAATACTGGCCTTGTTGCAGGGCTTCGTAAGTCTTGGCGTAGAAGTCCGACGATTCCTTCTCCTGATCTTGCAGTTTCTTGAAATACTCCGGATCGTTGATGAACTGGGCGTAACTTGAAGTCGGGTATTTGTCGAAAATTTTGTTCTTGTAAATCAAGGCATTGTCCTCATCATTGAGGTCTTTATGCATCTTATAGAGAGCATACCAGCAAGGCAACTCCTTCTCGTTGTTGGGGTAACGGGTATCCAACTGGGTGTACGATTCGATGGAACGTGGCAGGTCATTGAGACGGTCCATATAAAGGAAGCCAAGATGATAGAGTCCATCAGCGATGAGCGAGTCGCAAACTTCCTTCTGTTCCGGCTTAAAGGGTAGGTCGCGCAGGTAATAACCACGGTCATGTGTGGTGTAGGTCGCGTTGAGTGAGTCTTGCTTGGCCTGGGCATTCTTGGCCTCGGTCATCTCCTCGTTGTCGTCTTCGCCATTTAGGAAAGCATTCATGCTCTGCTTGTCGCTGATGCGCCAGTTGTCCTCGTTGCGGCGCATACCCCACTTCCTGGTAAATTCAGTGTAGCCCTTGGTTAAGGCGGTCTGGTTGTAGAAATACCACGAAGATCCACTGCTGTTTTGGGTAGGTTCCGATTTCGGTGCTTCACCTGTGGCAGCACCCATCAAGGCGAGTTGTTCTTCATATTCTTGTTGCGCTTTCTGCCGTTCCTCTTCCTCGATGACCTTTGCAATGATGTGGTCAATCAAGATGTTGCGGCTGACCGAGTCCATAGCAGCCACACGCAGCAAGCTGTCTTGGTCGCGGACAGTGCTGGCATACATCACCAACTCGTTGAGGGTCTGTGAAATATTGAGGATGCTGTCGTAGCCAGGTGCCTCTCGATCCATGCTGGAGACGGCGGTGTCGTAGTAAGCTTGCGAAAGCTCGTATTCGCTGCGATCGAAATACATGGTGGCAGCTTTCAGCGATGCCTGGGCCCTTTGGATGCGGTTGTCCTTGAAAGCAGCCACCGACTTGCGAAGGTAACTCAAGGCTTTGTTCTCGTCGCCTTCGCGTAGGGCGAGTTCGGCCATGGCATAGTAGATACGGTCACGGTAGTCGTCGTTGTTGGAATCACGCAACATCTTGTTGAGCATCTTGTAC
>JAEEGJ010015803.1_pt1 | contig 17504 bp, 13 predicted proteins | sample 8958761 | NCBI WGS metagenome assembly JAEEGJ01 (sample SAMN16246546, study PRJNA631951) | gut metagenome | biome: gut microbiome; feature: rumen; material: RS-attached | host: Bos | place: Iran: Karaj | collected 2018-10 | reverse complement strand
CGTTGCGCAAAGAAATTGACCGAGCCATCTCCACCCTGACGCAAAGGGAGCAGGATGTCGTCCGCCTGTATTTCGGGCTGAACGGCAGCCACCCGATGACCCTCGAGGAGATCGGTGAGAAATTCGACCTGACGCGCGAGCGCGTGCGCCAGATCAAGGAGAAGGCCATACGCCGGTTGAAACACACCAGCCGCAGCAAGATCCTGAAGAGTTATCTCGGTTAAACGCAAAAAAGCCTCTCAATTTTGAGGGGCTTTTTTGTTGCCCTAGTGATTATTCATTGACCGCTGTGATTTAGATCACTATCGCTTTGGGGATATGATGCTCAATAAACATCACATAATAGATGGGCAAATACAAAATCATGCCTTTCGAATGAACGAAACGTTCGTTTGAAAGCACGATACTTTTTTTTATCTTATAGTCCTCGTTGGCCGCAAAAGCATTGAGGGCCCGGTGTATCCGATAATCCTTCCCTGATTTCACCTCAATAGGCAACACTGAGAGTTGATCATAGTCATCTACGATGAAGTCCACTTCGCCTTTTGCCTTGTTGTCGTAATAGAACAGTTCAAACCCATGCGCCTTGAGTTCGGAAGCGACAACCGATTCATATACACTACCAAGATTTACGCTCACCTCGTCCTCCAAGACTGCCGACACATTATATTGGTATAGGATATTGGTGAGGATCCCCACATCGTTGAGATACAGCTTGACGAGGTTTTTGCTTGCCGATTCCACCAAAGGGAACGACGGTGAAGCGATAGCCTTCACATCCAATGCAACACCAGAGCCTATCAGATAGTCTATTTCGTCGGCATAGTCCTTCCAGCGCTTGTCGCCGCCCTCGATGTCCTTGTATACGACACGCTTCTTCTTGTTTTCCATAAAGGAAGGAAGCATGTCATATACCTTCATTATTTTCAGTTTGTGTTCCTCGTCATATTGCGAAGCATCAAGACCATACAAATGACGGATGTCTTCCTGTATTTTCCTGACTTCAACGATGTTCCTCGACTCAAGGTATTTGTTGACCGCGTCCGGCATGCCCCCTATCAGCAGATACCTCTTAAACAAATCGAGCAAGCGTTGATGTAAGTTTTCATCAAGAGTTTCTCCAAACTCATATTTCTTTCTTATTTCATCAATAGCCGATTCCCCAAAGCCATTTGCCCAAAGAAACTCCTCGAAGTCGAGTTGATACATGTGCATAATCTCAAGGCTTCCAACGGGGATAGACACTGTTCGCCGCAAAGTAACACCCAAGAGCGATCCGCTGGCAATGTATGTAAAGCGGTCGTCTTCCTTCAAAAACTTGACCAATGTCAGCAGATGGGGATAGGTTTGGATTTCATCCAAGAAAACCAAGGTATTGGCTTTCTCGTGCATTTTATCGCCTGCTATGGTACTGACCTGGAAGTAAAACTCCTCGACAGTGTTGGCATCCTTGAATACTTGCGGGCCATTCTTATCCTTGGCAAAATTCAGTTCGATATAGTTGGGGAACAAGCGCTTCCCCACTTCACGAATAATATATGACTTACCAATTTGTCGAGCTCCATCAATGACGAGCATCTTGTTTGAGTCGCTCCTCAAATACTGTTCGAGTGCTGCTTGTATCTTCCTCTTCAGCATATTACAACATTTTTATGGCCGCAAATATACGCTTTTCCATACAATTTCAATCAAAAAAATTACGCTTTTCCAAACTTTTTTGATAGAAAAACATACGTTTTTCAAAGATTTGAGTTTTTTTGTGTACCAGCTTTAGAAAGCAGACACGGAAAAATGCACCAGCTTTAGATATTCCCACTACTCTTTCTCACCATTCCCCTACCCTAATATGGAATGACTTCGAACCTCGCTCTATATCAATGGAAAAGCGGATGTCGTCCTTGTCTGATTCGCCTTTCAATTATCGTTATACCGCATTGCCGCTGGGGTTTTTATCTCATTGATGAGCTCCTCTTTGCTCAATGTGTCCTCCTCCCCTTTCAAATAACGATATATGTGCCACGATTCATCCTTTAGCACCGGAAGATAAAAGGCATAATCCGTGAGTTTTGAACATTGCAAGTAACATGCTTTCAATGCATTGACTTTCGTTTTATATTCTTCCGAATCAAATTGCGAAGCATTGGAAACATTGACACTTTTCACCTCAAACAAATGAAGATAACCTTGACGGTCTTTCATTATGAAATCGGGGTATGAGTTGTGAACACCATTCAGATAATACTCAAATCTGATTTCTGAATTCATCAGGAAGTTCTTGCCCCACAAAAACTTGCTTTCATCACTCAACCGAATCGGTTCAGTAGTTCCATCTGTCCTCAACTGACCTTGTTTGTAGGCCGGATTAAACTCTCCCACCTCAACCTTATCCATTTCGTCACGTGACAAGTCCTTCAGAATCGAAGCCCATTCTCGTTCGGCCTCACTGTCGAATGAGAATCGGTCGTGACCGTCTTTCCTTTTCCAAACCCAATCGCTGATGTTCACATAATGCTGATTGTCAGCATACATAGAAGTCATTGGAAACGATACTTCTTTGTCAACTCCGTTCTCGTCTTTCACGATTTCCATGCTTTGGGCATAATCGCAAATAAACTGCTCATACGACTTTCTGACCTTATCCGCATATTCGCTAAACAACCACCACTTCATAATGTCGCCATCGGCATATTCATAACACAGCTTCTTCACATCGTTGTTGCACTTTTGCAAACGCGCATACACCTCAAAAATGCTGGAATGCGTCCCAATCGTCGGCATAGTCTCCAAGAATTTCGACACATCGAAATCGGCTCTTTCCGTCAGCGGTTTCAGACGCGTCGTCTTTATCTTTACAGCATCGGGTATGTCTTTCGGATTGCCATAAAGTTTCACTTGATAGGACTTTCTGACACTATCAGGCGGAATGCCCCAAACCCAAGCGGTCATAGCCAATTCCTGCGCTTCTTTGGATAGATTTTCAAAATCAAGCAAACGTGGATTGCGGCGTACACGACCCATCACCTGTTCATCCAATTGTTTGCTTTGGGTGTCACGAACCTGATACAGCATACAAGCACGAGGAATGTCCCAACCTTCTGAAATCACCATCTTGAAAACGATAACATCAATAGTGGAGGCGTTTTCCTTGGCGTAGTCTTTCCATTTCGCCACGGGCAGTTTGCCTAATTTGTCGTTGGTCTTGCATTTTTCCTTTTTGTCCACTATCGACATCCATTTCAGATGCTGGTGCTCGGTTTTAGTCAAAATGGATTCAATGTTCGCCCATTCTTGTTCGGCCTTGTCCTTATTGGAAATCTGGATGATAAGGCAAGGATTCACGCCCAATAAGTTTCTGTAATCTTCCTTAATTTCCTCAAACTTGCAGATGGCTTTCTCGACCGTATCTTCATCACTTCCCATTTGCACCTCTTTAATCAACTTTGCGGCTACGGCCTCTTCATCCGAAATTTCAACGTCGGGATTTTGGCCACGTTTCAGGTTGGGTGTTGCCGAAAAATTGATGGTCTTTGAGAAGAAATGCGCCGAAAGGTTGTCAAGGTTATTGGTGGCTTGGTGGCACTCGTCCTTGATGAGGTAAATCGTTTTGTTCATTCCTCCCCCAAACAGGTTGGATGTGATTTGATCCAAGAAATTCATCATCGCGCCCTGCATCAATCGGCCTCCGCTTTTGTATAGGTCACGCGGCAAAACGTACACATTATAGTCCAAAGGGATGAACAGTCCTTCTTCCTCTGCAAGTTCCGTCGAAATCAAGTGAGGACGCAAGTGAGGAAATATGCCTCGCTCAGCGCAATCGCGAAACACTTTAAAGTTTTGCTCCGCCAAGTTGCCTTTAGATAGTGTCGAAACAAGAAAAACCACTTTCGGCTGCTGCTCAATGACGCGATTCATGAAGTCGGCCATCATGCGGGTCTTGCCGCTTCCCGTTGGAGCGCGGAAAGTGATTTCCTTTTTCGACTTGAGCTTGTTCACCAATTCCGAAACAGCATTTTGCTGTAAATCAATCGCTTCTTGCAACATGGTTTAGCCCTCCGCTATTCGTCTCTTCCATTCGTCATCGTTTTCAACATTCTTTTGGGCGTTGCTGAAATTGCCGCATACCCATTCCACCTTTTCCCGCAATGTTTGGAACTTCTCTTGCCCGTATAGCGTTTCATCGATGACTTCAAACGGCGTCTTGCCCTCTGTGTCAGCAAAATTGGCCACCGTTGCAAGGTCATACACATCAAGGTTGCCTCCGTATGGTTGGTTCTCCTTTATCCATTTGAAATCTTTCGTGCCGTCGTAGCACTCACCTGTCATAATGCGTTTCAAACGTTTGGCCGTAACATCGTACGCAATGCCATTTGGTGTAGTATCGGTCTTTTCGTTCAGTTGGCAAAGGATGAATGTGCGATCGACGCCATCTTTGTTCAAATCTAAAACCGCATGACCTGTGGTGCCGCTGCCAGCGAAGAAATCGAGGATAATTGCATCGTCCTTATTTGTTGATTTTATTAAATTACCAATAAGTTTTGTTGGCTTTGAATAATCGAATAGCTTATCTCCAAATAAATCTTTCAATTCTTTCTCACTATCTTGATTGTCACCCCAATCAAGTAACAAGTCCGTTATTGCTTTTGCATTATTTGTTTCTTCTTCTGAAACATCTCTTCTTAACCCGTAGTTTGCCGTAATAAACAATAGTTTTTTTGAGATATAATTATCGATTTTTTCCTGCGAAACTGAAAAATTAGCTTTAACATCAACATCATTTTGAGTTATTCCATCTGCAAAATACACATCGTCCAAATACTCAACTGACATCGTTTTGATAGTGTATTTTCCTTTAGGAATAAGACCTTTATCACCACATTTCACTCTAACTCCTTTAATAAAATGTCGTATGGAGACCTGATTCGTGAGATTTACAACTTTTTTTGTAGCATCAGAAAGTGTTTCAATAGACAATTTACCTAACGATTCCCATTTTTTAGCAAAAACTAAAACATATTCCATAACCTTTGCCGTATGCTTTGCTAAAAAAGAAGGTTGTTTCTTTCTTTTCCAATGTAATGTATCAACATAATTTCCTTCTCCAAACACCTCATCAAACAAGCATTTCACGTATGCCTGATTGCGGTCATCAATGCTGCAAAAGATGACACCACTATCCGAAAGAAGCTTTTTGGCCAACATCAGTCGCGAATAGAGCATCGAAAGCAAGTTGTCGCGCGTAATGGCGTTTTCATAATTGGTTTGGGCAAACTCGCCCATACTGTCCTTGCCATACGGAGGATCAATATAAATGACGTCAATCTTTCCTTTGTATTGAATCAGAAGGTTTTGCAAGGCTTGGTAGTTGTCGCCAATGATAAGTTTGTGAACAGGCTTGCCGTCATCGGTATGAAAACTCAGAGCCTCGTTTTTCTTGAAATAACAAATGTCATCGGTCATGCGTTCCAACCGCTTGTCGAAATGCAGGCCAGTGCGCTTATAAGTGGTGCCCAATTCGGCTATCGACATGGCCTCGTTGTCGTTGTCCGCTTGGCGTATCAACTTTTTCAGCAACTCCGCATTGGCTGGCTCCAAAATCTTGTCGGCCAAACGCTTGTCGATTTCGGCAATCAAATCGTCCTTAATGGTGTTCATATTCCGTGCTTTAGTATAGCGTCGGGAAACTTGTTCGAGGACAACAGGCCAACAAATACCGAAAACGAAGAAGCGTGAAGTTCGCTTATCGCTTTCCGAGGTATTTGCCGTCACCTGTTCCGTCAATAAGTTCCGTCCACGCTTACGCACGGACGCTTGAACTTATTCAGAACGGAACTTCTTCTAATCGGCAAATTTTCGGAAAGTCTCGAATAAATTGCAAACGCTATGGTTTATAATATGTTAGTTATCTACAGAATTACTACATTCAATTCTTTTTGAGGTTTATTGGCGCAAAAATAAAGAATAATTTCATTCGATGAAAAACACAAACGATTATTGTTATTATGGATAATCTATGATTGGTCGATTCGTACAAGAAGAATTTGAAAAAACTTGGAGCTATATCAATAAAAAAATGCTAGTTTTAGGACTCTCCTCCACTCACACCTCAACAGAAACCCTCGTAACCTCCGAGGCCCCATTAGCCTCATCCCGCTTATTCGAGGCTTTCGACGCTCCGCCCGTATATGTGGCATTTAGTCGACTGATAATACCTGTCACCATGACATATGGCTTAGGCTTCAAGTTCCTTTGATGCCATCTTCTGCAGGTAGGTTACCAAGACTCAATCGCTTTCCTACATACCCCTAAATTAGGGATGATATATCTTGCTTGTTTTTGCTGTGTAAATATAGCTCATTTCCCTGTTATCGTTTCACATTTCCAATCGGTTTCTTTCGCTCTTTCCCAATTCCTCACATCCACTTCCTTACTCGCATCAGTATAGCTATACTCGCAAAAATGCGGGCAGGTGTTGGCTTGTATTTCAGCTTGTAAGCGTAGTTAGTATTTTGTTCTATCATCATAGTAGACCCTCTTTTACAGCAGTTTCTTCAATTCCTCAATGTCCGGCAATGCTTTCCGCAGTTCTTCTGGCATTTCGGCTGTGGTTTTATAGGTCACTACGCCCATGGGCTTGTTGTAGTCGCGGATGACAAACTCCACATAATCACGCTTGGCCGATTTGCAAAGCACAATGCCAATGGAAGGGTTTTCGTGCGGCTTCTTCACTTTGGCATCCAAGATGGAAAGATACGACATCAATTGTCCAAGGTAAGATGACTTGAAATCGCCCGTCTTCAGTTCCACTACCACCAAGGCGTTCAACTCGCGGTTGAAAAACAACAGGTCGGGAAAATGCTCCACACCATACACCTCCAAATGGAACTGGTTCCCAATGAAAGCAAAATCGTTCCCAAAAGTCATGATGAAATTCTTGACATTTTGGACAATCTGCTGCTCCACCTCGCGTTCGTCCACATCGATGGACTCGCGCTCGCCAATCTGCTCCACATTGATGAAATCCAGCAAATACTCATCCTTGAACATCATCACCGCTTTGCGGGCAAGTTTCGCATCAGGAAGCGTGTTTGTAAAGTTGCTCGGCATTGTATTTCTGCGCTCGTAGGCATTCTCTTTGAGTAGAGATTGTAATGCCTCCACCGACAAATTCTCTTCTGCCGTGCGGTGAATGTAGTAGCAGCGAGCCTCCATTGTTTTAGCACCAGCCAAAATGCGCGAGTGATGGGTAAAAGGCACCTTGAAAAAATCTTCCGCAGGGAAGGCAATCGCATCGGGAATGTACAAGGAATGATAAATATCAATCTTGTTATCAACTACTTGTAATTCATCCGTCGTAACCGATGAATTAGATTCTTCCAAATCGCCAATTGTGATTGGCGATTTATTATCCGTCTGATTATTAGCCTGTTGTAATTCGCCAATTGCAATTGGCGAATTGGCATCCAGCATCGCCCATTCCTCATAAAATTGTCGCATGTTTTTCATGCTTGATGGGGCAAAACCACGCAACCCAGGCAATTCTTTCCGAAGTTGCTGGCTAATGACTTCCAATGCGCCTGTTCCCCAAACGCCTTTCCGCGTGTTGAGCGAGATGTATTTTCCGATGCCAAAATAAACCGCTAATTGTATACGGTTCACGCCTTTGGCTGCTTCGTATTGTCCTTGCAAAATGGCTGTCTTGATAGTCTCTACTGCCTTGTTGTATGTCGCAGGTTGGTTCATGTGCCTTGTTTTTGATGTGCAAATATAGATTATTTTCCCGTTATTGTTTCTCCCAAAGGATTCATTTTGTGTTTATTATAGCTCTCATGCGCTTTTTCCTTACTCGCATTAGCATAGCAATATTCACACAAATGCGGACAAGTATTGTACTCGCCGATGTCCTTACTCACCATGCAGCCGCAGAACTGCCGCTGGCCTTTGTCGCGGTTGTCGCGGTGCTTGATGATGGACGGTTTTGGATTGAAGAGGTCGCCTTCGGTAATCTCCACACCGAGGAATTCCATCAAGGCCTTGTCGTGGTGAGCAAAACGAATCATCAAGTCATCATCCACGCAGCGGTTGTGCTGGATGCCGTATTGCTCAATGTCAATCTTTTCGCCACAGGTGGCCAATTGGTAATGCCATTTTTGGTTGAGTTCGGAAAGCTTTTGGGCAAACTCTTCCATTTGGGCGGTCGTCCATTCCGCATAGTTTACATGGCTTTTCTCAAGGTTGGCTTTCACCTTTTTATATAAGGTGATGTCTGCATAGCTGAAAACGAGTTTTTCCGTGTAACCCTTCAGTTGGTCGCCGATGTTTTCCACTTTACGCAAAAGGTCGTCCATGCCGATTTGGTCGGTCAGAATCAAAGGATCGAAGCGCCAAATCACACGGCCTTGGCCCAACTTGTCCACCAACCTTTTGAAGGTGTCAATCCTTTGCTCTAAGGGTGGCACACCCTTTTCCAAGCCTTCTTTCTCGTAGTCGTTCAGCGTGTATTGGATGTAGCAGCCGATGTTCCTTTCCTTCAGTTTGTCTAAATGCTCAAGCAGCGGCTTCGGGTTCTTCGACCAAAACACGATGAAGCGGCATTTTTCGTATGAAACGAAACTCCTCACGCCATTGAAGGGATTGGTCCAGGCAGAATAGCCCACCTTCAGCCGATGGAAGAACCAGTCGGCATAGAAAGCGGGAATGTCCGTGCTTCGGCTTGCGGAGATGATGACGGGGGCTTGCGCCTCGGTCATCATGCCGTTATCTCGCTGAATTTGTGTCTTTTGCCATTGGGTCATATCGCAATTCTTGTTGTTTTGCAGTAGTTGTGTGTTAGAGAAACATGGTCATAAACGCAGGTACCATACAGATGTCATTGTCCTTCTGCAAGTCTTTTGTGTAAACAAGGTAGCTTTGTCCGATTCGACCGGAAAATTTGGCCTTGAATGCATCAAGCGAGGCATGGGTTTTGTATCCGGATGATTTTACTTCGACGGGATAGATTTTGTTTCCGTGCGAAAGGATGAAGTCGATTTCGTAATTGTGTTTTCCGCTTTCGGTTGGCCAAGTGTGGTAGAACAAACGATTGCCTGCTGCCGTAAGCATCTGAGCAACCAAGTTCTCGTATACGTAACCCAGGTCGGCTGAAAGCTTGTCGGTCAGCAGTTTTTGATAAATGACGTTTTCGGTAACCGCTTTGTCCCAAAAGGCCAATGTGATGAATAGACCAGTGTCGCCTACGAACATTTTGTATTGGCTGTAGTCAGTGTGCATGGGCATCCCTACATTGGGGTCGTCTGCATGGTGGGAGAAGTTGACCGTCAGACTGTCTTCCAAATTCTGTAGCAATTCGTCCATGTTGTCTTTGCCTTCGCTCCGTCCGAGCACACTGGTTGTCTGATAACGAGAAGCGTTTTTCGAGAGTTGAGCAGGGATGGCGCTGAACAGCCGTGCGGTTTTGCCCGACGAGTCTATCTTTTGGAAATCGTCGTTGTAAAGTTCGATGATCTCGCGTTTCTTTGCATCCACCTCGGCCAAGTTGTTGGTGTTGAGGTAAGTTTCTACAGCTTGAGGCATACCACCTATGAGCATGTACAATCTCAAGTCGCGTAACAGTTTGCGGGTCAATGCATCGCCAAGGGAACGCTTGTTTTCAAAAGAGGCCTTGAGCAGAGGTAGGGTAGTGGTGTCACCCAAGGCCCACCGAAATTCCTCATAGTCCATGGGATACATGGTCAGCCTCGTCTCTTCGCTGGGAATCACGATGTCCTTCGTGTTTTTCTTGATGGAGAGCAACGAGCCGGTTTCTATAAAATCATAACGGTGGTCTTTTACCAGATACTTGATGGCCTGTCTCACCGCAGGACATTTCTGTATTTCGTCGAAGATAATTACTGAATGCCGCTCGTGCAAGGTCACGTCATAGATGAACTGAAGTTGCATAAAGAAGTTGTCGCGGTCAGAGATGTTGCCCACGGCTTCCCAAACGGCAGCAGGGGCGTCGGCGAAGTCAACAACGATATAACTTTCATATTCATTGCGAGCAAATTCCTCTGCAATGGTTGACTTTCCCACTCGTCTTGCTCCTTTGATAAGCAAGGCTGTGGCACCGTCTCTGCTTTGCTTCCATTCGAGCATCTTATCGTAAATCTTGCGTTTGAAAACCTTGTAATTTGTTTCCATTTTCCTCAAAATTTTCACCTTGTTTCAGCCGCAAAATTACTATTTTTGTCGGAATCTCACAATTTTTTCAGCGAAATCTGTATGGAATCTCACAATTTTTTCAGCGAAATATGTATGGAATCTCACAATTTTAGGAATGCTTACGATTCAAAAAAGCCGAGAAAAGTCCCCACTTTTCTCGGCTCGGTTCACAATCTTTATAATGTTTCTCCCTGTTTTAGAATTTCCGGCAGGCGGTAGCTTGTCCGTGACTCCATCTTCCTCAATATGTCCTTGAAATCTTCGGGAATGAGTCCCCAAATCTTCAAGGCGATGTCGTCCGGAATCTCCTTGTAGAACGCCTCCGCGATGCCGCCCGTGATGCAGGCGAGGGTGTCGCTGTCGCCGCCCAACGAGACCGCCAATCGGATGGCCGACTCGAAGTCGGTGCTGTCGAAGAAGGCTACCATGGCTTCGGGTACCGTACCTTGGCACGAGGAATCCCAGTCGTAAACGGGACGGATCTCGTCGCAAGTTCGGTTCAGGTTGTAGCCGTATTTTGTTGAGATGTATTCCCTTATCTCTTCCTTGCTCTTGCCATTGCGGGCCATGAAGATGGCTGCCGCCGTCGATTGCGCCCCTTTGATGCCTTCGGGATGGCTGTGGGTGATGGCGGCTGAAAGTCCAGCAACGCGTTCGGTTTCTTCTAAATTGTCGAACATCCAACCGTTGGCGCTGCAACGCATGGCGGCGCCATTGCCGAACGAGTTGTAGGGATGGCGTGTCCCCGGTTTGAAGTCGCGACTCCCATAGTCACCTAGTTCTTCGGGATGAAACAGCCAGAGATGGAATCCGCCGCCATAGCCGCCCATAGGGCAGGGGTACTTCTTGGCGAAATTGAGAAACGAGGCTTCCAAGGTGTCCATGCCGTGCTGCGGGTCGGTCAAGAGCCAGTCGGCCACGGCCATGCTCATGATGCTGTCGTCGGTGTAGTTGTTCCGAGGCCCAAACAGCGGAAAGTCAGTGGTCTTTATGTTGTGAAATTCATATACCGAACCAACGGTATCTCCTATAATTGCTCCTAACATGGTGTCTAAGTGTTGATTGTTTAATTGTTTAATTGTTGGGCCGATGGCTTATGGCCTATAGCCTATGGCCAGCTTCACCCAAGGCGTGAAAACAGAGCCTTTGGATGAAGCGGGTCATGAGCCATCAGCCATAGGCCATAGTTACACCAGCTCCTTCCAAAAATCCATCGGCAAATGGATGTTCGGCACGTTGACGGCTCCCGCAAACAAAGGTGCAATCTCCTTGGGTGTGAAGCCTGCGATGCCACAGCCTATCTTGGTGACGAGGAAGGTCAGCTCAGGATGCATGTCAGCGAAACGTATGAACTCCTCCACGTAGGGCAGGATGGTCTCTGTGCCACCTTGCATCGTCGGGATGGCGTAGCTCTGTCCTTGCAGGCCAACGCCTTGACCCATGATGGCTCCGAAGTTCAAACGGGCAATTCGAGCTGCTCCGCCAGCATGGGCACCGGCGAGGTTGCTGCCGAAGACGAATATCTCGTTGTTCTTCAGGACTTTGATATACTCAGGCGTGATGCGGTCGCTGAACTCGCTCATCTCGTGGTAGTTCTTGGAGGAGCGGTTTCCCATGCTGCGGTAGGCCTTGCGTTCTGCACTTGTCATGGCCGAGGTGGCGCCGAAGTCCATGGAGAAGCGCGAGAACATCGACATCTTGGACTTGCGTTCTTTTTCCCAGGCTTCTGTCATGCCAGCCTCGTCGTCGCGGAATTCCATGTGGTTGTCGATGCTGAGCGAGGCGGAGGTGGCTCTCACGTCTTGGTTGGTGCCGATGTAGGCGAAGTTCCAGCCTTCCTCGTTTTTCATGCGCTCGACGAGGGCCTTGATAGCTTGGCCACTGTATTCTTTCGAGGCGTTTTCCAAGCCGTCGGTGATGACGGTCACCACGGCGGTGGCGTCTTCCTTGTCCTTGATGGCCCTGTATAAGGCGTTGATGCTGATGCCCATGGCGTCGTAGAGTGGTGTGCAGCAGCAGGGACGGTATTCCTTGGAAGTCAGCTCTTTGACCTTGTCGACGGGCACCATGTCGTACACCATGGTCTTCTCGCAGTCGCAGAAGATCATCAGTGAGACGAAATGCTCTTGCGTGTCCTTGAAGCGTTCTTGGGCTGAACGGATGCCGCCCACGGTTTCGTTGAATCCGGCGATGGCTGCGTTGGCGATGCTGCTCATCGAGCCGCTCTTGTCGAGGATAATCAGGTTATAGACCTGCGTCTTTGCGGTGGTGGTGTTGTTTTCCATATCTTTTATTGTTTTTAGTGGTTTATATTTTATGAATTTATGATTGAGATTCCCTGCGGGAATGGAGCTCTTTTGTCTTTTTATCTGCGGCGGCTTGTGGGATTTGCGCTCGGCAAGCATTATTTGCCGCCGCAGAAGTAACGCTATTACCGACTTCCATTCCCGAAGGGAATCTAAAACTCAAGCCTAAAATTATTGTCTTCCTTAAGTTGGTCATAGCGTTTCTTGTTGAACGAGAAGCGAGTGCCTTTGCGGCGGCGGCTGTCGTCGTCCGAACGGGCAGCGGAGTAGGAGGGACGTGATTCGGCAGCGATGCTCCCAAACAAGGCCCCGATGTCCATGCTGCGCATCTCGCGATGCTCTCCATAATAATGCCTGTCATCGTCGTCTTCCACCTCGTCGAGGATGCCGGTCTGCAAGATTTTCTTGTAGAAATTGCGGCGGTCGAACTGCACGCCGAGGATGGCTTCATAGAGGCGTTGCAGCTCTGGGATAGTAAACTGCTCGTCCAAAAGTCCAAAGCCGATGGGCTCGAAGTGGATGTCCTTGCGCAACCTCTCCATCGTCTTCCTTAGGATATAGTCGTGGTCGAAAGCCAATCGCGGCACTTCATTCAGGGCGAACCATTGCGCTTTGGCGGCATCGTCGCCACCTTGCACCTCCGATTTCTTTGCCAAGGCATAGAAAGCAATGGTGATGACGCGGGAGCGAGGGTCGCGGTCGACGTCGGAGAATGCCCCAACTTGCTTGATATAGCGCAAGTCAAGTCCCGTTTCTTCCTTCAGTTCCCTCAGTGCACCTTGCTCTGCCGTCTCGTCCATGTTGAGGAATCCGCCAGGGAAGGCCCAAGCGCCTTTGAAGGGCTCAATTCCGCGCTCGATAAGTAAAATCTTAAGGTCGTGCCCGTCAAAACCGAAGACCACACAGTCCGTCGTCACAGCCGGTCGAGGATACTTGTAGGTGTATTGTTGCGTTTCCATATCGTGTAAATTTTACGCAAAAATACAACTATTTCTGTAACCCGCAATGGAAAAATGTGTAAAATTTACACTTTGTATGTAGCGTGAAGTTTTAAAAGATTGGTTTTTAATTGTTTATAATGTGTAATTTTTACGCATTATAAACAACGTTAGTCTGCAACATCCATATTGCTTGATTCAGCCTTGTTGTGCATGGCTCCAGGTTTGTCAGCGTTTTCGATAATCTCCGTAATCACCTCTGAATGAAACATTTCGTCTACAATTTCATGGGCTCTTGAGTGTTTTTTGTGCCATTCTTCGCCTTCTTCTTTTGTCCTCGACATGATGTTTTTCATCTTTTGGTTGAAATTCAGAAGCTTTAGGTAGATGTGATAGAGTGTTCTCTCCTTGTCAATCAGCGGAATAAGTATGGAATTGATGACGATACTGAAGAGAATGACTGCGAAAACTATGTTTCTCACAAACAAAGCTGTTTCCATTTCGGGAATGTAGATGATGGCTTGTGTGGCCAACACCGCTGCGGTCAGTCCCTTGGGGTTGAGGGCCGACATGAACACGACTTCTTTTTCAGGAATGCCTTCTTTCTTCGAGATGGCGAACCTTACGGCAGGGATTCGGATGATAAATAGTAATATGCTGATTCCCAATCCAATGATTATTGGTTGCCATTGCTTTAGCTGGATGGAAATGCCGACATAGATGAAGAAGAAGGTCTTCAGCAGCAGCACTAACTCCGAGAACAGCGAACGCTCAGTTTCGTTCAGGTTGACAGGAACTTTTTTGATGAATTTCTTGAGCCAAGCGTTATAGATGCTGTCGATGTTGGCCATGCCGATGCCGAAAGCCAATGCCGCGATGGCACCGCTAAAGCCCATCCATTCGTTGATGCCGTAGATGATGAAGACGAAGGCGGGCGTGGTCAGGATGGAGTATTTGATGTTGCGCACCTTATCTAATATAAGGGCCCAGAAAATGGCGCCGAAGAGACCCATCACCGTGGCAAGGATGAAGGAGGAAAAGATGTCGCCGAGGATGGCCCCAAATTCCACATGCCGCGACTTGATGGCTTGCATCAAGGCCAAGGCGAGCACGATACTGAAAACATTGCCGATGGCGGCTTCCAGAATGAGCATGATGGCGGGTTTTTCCGACATGTGCATCTGCCTGACGATAGGGATGACCACTGCCGAAGCTGTGCCACCCAACATGCAGCCTAAAATCATGCTGACGATGGGATCCAATTCCAAAATCAGCCAGCCCACCAACCAGATAGCCACGGCTGAGAGCACGAAATTCAAGGCAGTGAGTCTCAATGCGCCTCTGAATGAGTCTTTTAAGGCTGTGAATCTCAATTGGGTACCGCTTTCAAACAGGATGGTCACCAAGGTGATGCCGGAGAACAGGCTGCCTGCGTTGCCCAAGCTTTCGGGCGAAAGCCAGTGGAAAACTGGACCGATGAGCAAGCCGATGATGATGAGGAACAGCACATCGGGGATGCGCTTTCGACTGAAAATCTCGCTGAAAAGGTGTGCGGTGAAGATGAGCAAACCGATGATGGCGATGGTCAACCCGATTTGGCGTGACGAACTGCTGTTGTTGATTTGTTCGGCGACCGTATTGACCAAACTCGGATTGGTGACGGTTTCAGAGATATGCGCGATGGTATCGTTGATTCCTGAAAGGGTGTTGGTGGTGGGGATGAGGTCGGTTTGTATCATGGCAGCGGTCTTTTAGTTGAACAATCTCCAGTTGACGCCGATGAAGATACGGCTGTCGCGCATGGGGTAGTGGGGGGCGATGAATGAATTGTAGTTGCCCGTAAGCAGGAACATATTGCTGTAAACCACATAGATATGCGCCTTTTTCACTTTGATGGCCAATGCCAAATCGATGAAGGGGAAGTTGCCGATTTGCACCTCGTTTTGCAGGTAGAAGGAACGGGTGGCGGGCATATAGGCATCGGCGTAATACTTGGTGAAGTAACGCACCGTGATGCTGGGATGCAACGTGGCCGCCTTGTGGAACATGGGTTGCGAATACCCGATTTTCAAACTTCCCTGAACCAAAGGCAGATGGATAACCTCCTCATTGCTTGACTTTTGCAGGCTTGCAAATCCTTCAATCTCAAAACGCCAAAGCTTTTGGTAGAAGCTGAGGTAAGCCTCACGGATGCTGAACATCTCTTCATGTTGTGTTGGGCGGGCATCGGTGCCGAAGTAGATGAAGTTGGCGATGCTGGTTTGCCTGACGCCTATGCAATAGTCCCTGAATTTGTATTTAAGGTTGAAAGACAGATAGGTGGCGGCTTTGAAGTCGTTTTCCCAACGGAAATGGTTAGAGTAATACGACTCCTCGAACCAGTTGGCACTCTGTCGCTTGAGTTCAAAGTCAAAAATGGCTTGGCCGTAGTTCTTGCGTGTGGTACCCAAATATTGCTTCCATTGCCCCTTGATGTCGAAGTCGCCGATTTGATAGCCCAAGGTGACAAGTTCAGCTTGTCCTGTGATGCGCGTCGACTTGAACAGGTTGACAATGATGCCGCCATTCACGCTCAGTTGGTTGAAATTGCGCGTCAGCACCGTTTCGCCTTCCAAATAGTCGTAATGCTTTAACCTGTAGAAGCCGTGCGTAACACCTGCGTAAACGTAGAAGGGGACATCGTCGTTGTATTTTTGATAGCCTAAACTGTTCCATTGCAACGTGTTTCGGAAGGCTCTGACGAGTGTGGTGTCGGTGGTTTTCGAAGTGTTGAGCAAAGTGTCGTAGGGCTGGTAGAAAGCTACGGAAGGTGAGGTCTCGTTATAATAAAGTTTGTTGTTCAAGTAGCTGAAACGATGGCAAATCCTACCCAACGTAAACTTTCTGACTTTGGTTTCTTGAATCATCTCTTGATGGTCCAAGGTGTCGATGGAAAGGGAGTCGATCAAGAGGCTGTCAGCAACGGCAAAAAGGTTTAGGGAATCGATTTCGACTGGGTCGCTCTCTGTTTTAGTTGTAACTTTTTTTTGCGGCAAAAGGTTGAAATAATGCTCAAAACCAAGGCCGCTTGATATGACGGTATTGGTGGCAGTGGTTAGGTTGACATTGATGACGGAATTGTCCGATTCAGTATGGGAGCTGTAATCTTCATCGTTGACGATGCCACCGTTTTCATCCATTACTAATTTGTTGCGGTACCAATATGCGCAGACGCCATAGCGGTTGTTTTTGGTGAAATAGTGCGCATTGACCCAGAAATAGTTGTTGAGGCTTCTGCTGTTCTTGAAGACGCCAGGCGAAAAGTCCGTGTTGAAGGCGAAAGAGACGAATAGGCGAGGGGCGAACCGTCTCCCGAATTTGACGTTGAGGTGTTGTTCCTTGTCGGCGGTTGTCATCACATAGCGAAGCTCGGAGTAAGGAAGTACCGATTGGTAAGCCGTCATATTGCTCTCGTTTTTTAACATAGCTAAAAACGAGGGCAGTGTCATGTCGAATCCAACCTGATGCAGATAATTGAATCTCATTGACTTATGTGCGAGTCCCGTGTTGCTGAGGGTGCTATAGATGGCATTATAGCTTTCCAAAACCTCACGGTTAGCGGTGTGGAATGTCAAAGTGTCGATGACTTTGGAACTATTCAGAAAGATGCTGTCGAACTGGTACGCATTATAGGTGACAAAAGTGGAGTCGATGGGTCGGGTAGGGGAGATTGTGGCTTTTTTCGGGGCAATACTATCCTGAATAGGATTTTGAGCAAATCCTAATAAACTGGAAATCAGTATAATGAAAGTAAATACCAATTTCTTGGCCATACTCCTGAATTTGGCTGTAAAAATAGTAAAAAGTTGGCAAAGAATAACGGTTTGAAAGAAAGAAGGAAATAGAGTGGGAGAGTGAGTGCATAAAAACAGAAAACCCCTCACCGTGATTGGTGAGGGGTCTCCGTTGTGGGTGGGCGGCGAACTACTTTCCCACGGTCTCCCGCAGTATCATCGTCGCGGCGGGGCTTAACTTCTCTGTTCGGAATGGGAAGAGGTGCGCCCCCGCGCAATGGCCGCCACTT
>JAEEGJ010015801.1_pt1 | contig 17506 bp, 16 predicted proteins | sample 8958761 | NCBI WGS metagenome assembly JAEEGJ01 (sample SAMN16246546, study PRJNA631951) | gut metagenome | biome: gut microbiome; feature: rumen; material: RS-attached | host: Bos | place: Iran: Karaj | collected 2018-10 | reverse complement strand
AAAGCGCCGCCAATGGTTTATATCGACGAGATTAAAGGAGCCTTAGCATGGACAATTACCGACGCTGGGAACCATTTGTTGAAAGGTTTTGACGAGCTACTACCTGCAAAAAAGGCAAAGAATATCATTATTCTTGGAATGCAGGGGGCAGGGAAAACCACATTGTGGAATCGACTTGGCGGAATAAAAGAAGTAAGGAGCAATACAACAATAAAACTAATCCCGCCTTTCAAATATAAATTGGAAAACGGTCGAAAAGTAAAGGTGGTTTACGAGAATGAGAAATATAATGTAGATACAGAAACCGCAAAACATCGGAGAAAAAAGAAGAATGGAGGGGTTGATATCGGAGGACAGGACTCCTATACACCACAGTATGATAATCTCATTATCCCTGATAGTTTCGTCTATTATATTGTTGATGCTACAAAAATACATGAATATGATTACTATCGAAAAATAAGATCAGATTTCAGGAAGATTGACTCTGTTATAAAAGAAAAAAAAATAAGTGAAAATCAGTTTGGGTTCAAAGTTTTGCTCTCTCATTATGATGAATGGGCAAAGTTACACCCAGAGTCTGGGTCCCTCGAACTGTTTGACTCCTTTTTCGATAAAATGAACGGTATGAGCCCGGATGGACTGGTTAGAGGCCAACTATGTAAAAAGGATAATAGTCACCTTCAAGCGGTTAACCTTCTGAATGACAATGACGTTGAACGAATTAAGGAAGCAATATCAAAAGTATAGTTCAAGAATATGGAATCGACAAGGATTATGCACGTTCTGAATATTGATGGTAACGGGAAAGAATTACTTCTCGTCGATGGTCTTGAACCCGAAGACGAATCCATCAAGAGATCAGCCATAAAGGAAATTATTGATTATGAATTTATTGCCGCCGGAAAACCATCTGTTTGGAGCGGCAAACTGAAAGACTTATATTATGAGTCCGGTTTTCTGGTTGTTAATGGGGAAAAAATCCCGTTCAGCTATTGTTCTGTCAAACCTTCTGAACAGGCCCACCAAGACTTGTTGTCCGACATAGGCATCCATGGCTATTCTCTTGTTGCTGAAGAACATTCAGAAGGGAAAAAAAGCAAATATTTCTCATACAACAAAATCATTGGAATCTGCATAACTACTGTAGTAATTGCCGGAATAATCTTATCTATAATATGCAAATAAACGAACCACAGTTTGTCATAGTCCCCGATGAGGACTATGAATGGGGACTGAATCATGGCGCATATCCCCAATTCAATAATGAACTTAATTCTGGGAAACTGGTTGTCTTATCAAAAGAAGATGCTTCCTCTAAATACGGCATTATTCAACCTGAAGAGAACAAAGTATATGTCCGCAATCCCTATGACGGTATTTATCATGACCTTGGTGCCGAGGATCTGAATGTATTATTTATCGAAAAAAAGGCCATTCAGATAAGGGAGGTTCTAATCATGTTCGGTGTATATTCAGCAAAGCTTGAGAATAGTGTTAATAATAGCAAAGAAACAGACCTTAGAATTAATGGCAAATTCCAAAAAAGTATTATACCAAAAACCTCTAAAGGAGAGAATGAAGAGCAGAAAAAAAGTCAAAATGAAAAGCCCCAAAGTCGACTGAAAATAATAAAGAATATAGTCAATAATATAGTATCAGTTGGAGCCTCATTCAATTCTAATAATAAGAATGACCAAAAATTAGCTACAACAATTGAATTGCAACCAAAGAGACGACAAGCAAAAACACCTCAAGAGATTCGCCATTACATAAATAATCATGGGCTGGGAGATGAGAGTTCTCTTAACGCATGGCTGACACGATATGAACGTGACGGCAAAATGGTAGGTGCAGAAGATATAGAAGTGTCTTTCCTCGGAGAATTGGCAAAGGTCAGAAAAGGAGCACTCGATCTAAATATTCTTGCCGCAGAGACAAGTTTCAACATTGAATACCTCCGCCAGCAGACGAACAGCTTCTACAAAAAAATTACTGTTGACTTCAGTGGTCCTGAGGATTCTCAGTAAGCTTTGGGAAACTATACAAGAGCCAAATACTTGGCATAATCGATTATTCAACACATATGGGATACTATCACGAAAGAATTTGTAACTAGTCTATTACGAATAGGGCGAAGTGGCTTGCAGCCTTGCAGCGGGAGCTGGATGGGATTAGGAATGAGGGGGTTGAAACAGAGGCGGTTTGATGCTCTGCCGGAGAGATTAATTTCTAAAATCCTATTCTCGGCCAATAATGCTTGCGGATAGACTTCAATAATACCCAGCTGATTACCTACTTATAACAAAACAATAAGATTATGGCATACTACAAATGTCCAAACTGCAAAGGCGTTTTCAAGGTGGATTTATTCGTAGATCCGTCTCCGACCACCCCTTCGGACTACCCCTCAATGCCCTGCCCCAAATGCGGCAAGCTCAGTTTAAGTGTGCCATACATTGTGTATGCCCTTGGCAAAAAGATTAAAACTAAATGAATCCAAGATGCTTACTAGTATCGAAAAGGTGGCCATTAAGGCTAGCACAGGATGGTCACAGGAAATATTGGATGCGATACGCTCAAAAGAGGAGGCGGATATTTATATCCGTGCAGGACTTAAGGAAGCGCAAATAGGAGGACGTAAAGCTCTTATCCGATCCGATATAGATTGGTCTGACTATAGCATTCTTCGCAATAAGTGGCTGCGTAACAAACTTGCTGATTACGATAAGTGGGCTGAGTACAACAATGCTGACCTCATTGGAGAGGGTTTCCCGCCTCGCGACCAAAATGGAGATCCGTATGAACTGCATCACATTGGTCAAAGACAGAATTCTCCTTTCGCCGAGTTGACCTGGGCTGAGCACATGGGTGACGGCAACAATGTCATCCTGCACCAAATGGGAAAGGAGTCGGAGATAGACCGGGAATATTTCGACACGGAAAAATCCGCTTATTGGCAGGCACGGTTCAAGGCCTTCTCAAAAGAAGATCTTGAAAGAATCTACAAATGATTCCGCCACTTCGGCGGGATCGCGATGCTGGCGATTGTGGCAGTGGAATAGCCTTTAGCGGTTAAATGTTACAGGACGATACAAGACCTGGCAGAAGCACAATTTGTATAATACTGATTGTCTGATAGTTACAAGACCACCCTATGGAAGGCCCCACAATAGTCAAGGGAGCCTTCCATAGGAAGATTATTAAAATAACTGATAATCAACACCTTACAGCAACCAAGGCTGACAGGTCACTGAATAGAGGCTTTAGTGAGGCGTCTAGCGAGGGGGCCGAGCATGGCCGATGCGAGTAGTCCGGGCGATGTCTAGCGAGTGGCGTACCGCCAGCCGCGACTCCCTTGCCGGTAGCGACGCAAATCTGGCAAGGTCGAATTATGATAAGGGTACCTTGCCCGACAATAATGCCTTAGAAGAACGTGTAGGGCCGATTGGCCAGGCAAGGTCAAGACACTTTAATTCGACCTTGCCCGCTGGAACTCAAGAGCGCCTCTTCGACTGGCTCAGGGACCGGAAGAGGGGGCTCAGGGACCGCCTTTCGGCTGCTTCGACAGGCTCAGCAACCGCAGGAATCGGGAGGGCGTTTTCTCCAAGTAACTAATAGTTAAGCGATTGCTTAAGGGTGCATGGTGAATTTAGCCATGTACCTTAATGTAACTCATTCTGTGTGAATTGGTTGCTAAAAACGGGCACTCGTAAGCAGACGGGCGGACGCCCCGAGCGGACTTAGGAGAACGGACGTTGCGAGCGAGAGCCAGGCCGGCCAAAGGCGAGCGTGTGTCTGAGGGCCGACAGGCCCGAGTTAGCGAGCGGCCGGGCATGGCCGATGCGAGTAGTCCGGGCAACGTCTAGCGAGGGGCGTGCCGCCCCGCAGCGGCGTCAGCCGGTAGCCGGCCCTTCGACAGGCTCAGGGACCGGAAAGGGGCCGCCCTTCGACAGGCTCAGGGACCGGGAAGGGGGCTCACAGGCCCTTCGACAGGCTCAGGGTGGTTCGACAGGCTCACCAACCGGGAGATCCTTCGCTGCGGTCGGGATGACAGCAGGCCCTTCGACGAGCTCAGGGGCCGGGAAAAGGGCTCCAGACCTTCGACAGGCTCAGGGACCGGGAAGGGGGCTCACTGGCCCTTCGGCAGGCTCAGGGCCCGGGAAAAGGCACAAACAATAAGCGGGCGGGACAAAAAACAATAAGCGGGCAGTGCTGTTGGCCTGCCCGCTGGGAAAATATAGAAAAAAGTATTGGATGTATCGAAGTCTAAGCGTTCTCGAAGCGTCCTTTAGGCGTCGCCGCCATCGTCATCGCCCCCGTACTGGGAGATGTTGTCGTCCGGGAGGGTGGACTCGGCCGAAGCATCGGCAGAGGATCCCGCAACCTCCTCATTTCCAGCATCTTCCTCACCCTCAAGCCAACGCTCAAGAGCCTCCGCATCATCAGTCTTGATCTTAATCTTCACAAGATAGATAGCATCCTGCGTCTCAATCGTCACGGCGTGGAACGACGTGCCGTCAGGCTTCGGATACTTGACGATGTCGGGCAGATAATCATTGAACCCCTTGGGATACTTCTCGTTGAATGCGGCGGCTAATTCCTCCGACATATTCTCGAAACTCACTACGTGCCTCTTCCTTGAATCTGGATTCATATTCTTACTTCAGTTAGCGGTGCAATATTAAAACAAATTTTTGAATAGCGACGCATTAATATCACTTTTTTCTGAAGAAAAATGATTTCTGACGCTTCTTCCGCTCCGGATCCCTCTCCACAAACACCGGACGCATGGTCCGAGGGTCCAATCCAGTGTAGTACATGACCGATGAAGTCGTCATCGGAGTCGGAGTAAAATCCTGCACCTGATCCATGAATATTCCCCTTAAAGCCGGATGCCTCGAAAGGTTCTCCATGTCCTTCATCGTGCAGCCAGGATGGGATGAGATGAAATATGGCACGATCCCAGTACGACGGCCGTTCTCACGGCAGATCTTGTCGAACTCGAAACGGAGCCTCTCGAAAAGCTTGAAAGAAGGCTTCCCGAGGTACTGAAGCACCTTATCCTCAGTGTGTTCCGGAGCGACCTTGAGGCGCCCTGAAGTGTGGTCCAGCACGAGGGTCCGGAGATACGGCCGGGAGGTCTCATCCACAAAGCCGTCAGGAGTTAGGAACAAGTCGTAACGAATACCGCTGCCTATGTAGGAATGCCGCACTCCAGGAACGGCGTCCACGGCCTTGTAAAGGTCGAGCAACGCGCGATGGGAGCGGTTCATATTCACGCAGACCGAAGGGAACAGGCAGGACTTCCGGCGGCATTTAGCGCACAAAGAAGGGTCCTTCCCTTTCATCATGTACATGTTGGCCGTCGGAGCTCCGAGGTCGGAGATATTCCCGGAGAACTCAGGCATGGCGGCCAGCTTACGCACCTCAGACACAATGGATTCCTTTGACCGGGACTGGATGAACTTGCCCTGGTGAGCGGCGATTGTGCAGAAGTTGCAGCCGCCGAAACATCCCCGGTGAGTGATGATTGAGTCCTTGATCATGTCGTACGCGGGAATCCTTTTCCCACGATAACGAGGGTGCGGGAGCTTGGTAAAAGGCAAGTCCCAGAACGAGTCCATTTCCTCGGTCGTGGACGGAGGGCAAGGCGGGTTGACTTGGATGTACCCGTCCCCGACAGGCTCGACCAAAACCTTGGCATTCAGCATGTTAGCATTGGTCTCGATGATATGGAAATTCTCGGCGACGCACGTCTTGTCGCGAAGGCATTCCTCGAAAGACTTCAAGACCAAGGCGTCCGCTGAACCCTTGTAATGCCCGGTCATCTTGAAAGCGATCTGCGGGATCTGCCTGATCTGGTGAGGGCTGCGGCGGTCCTCAATGGCCCGGGTCAACTCTAGCATAGGCTTCTCACCCATCCCGTAGCACAAGTAGTCGGCAGGGCACCATTCCAAGATCGACGGCCTCAGCTCATCTTTCCAGTAATCGTAGTGGGCGAGGCGGCGCAGCGAGGCCTCGACTCCCCCGATCACGACCGGAACGTCCGGATAGAGCTCTTTCAGGATCCGGGTATATACGCTCACGGCATAATCCGGTCTGGCTCCCGCCTTGCCTTCCGGTGTGTAGGCGTCGTCGTGGCGCAGGCGCTTCCCGGCGGTGTAGTGGTTGACCATGGAGTCCATGGCACCTGAATTGACGGCGAAATAAAGCCTGGGAGCTCCGAGTTTCCTGAAGTCGCGAAGGTCGTCCCGCCAGTTGGGCTGGGGCACGATGGCGATCCTGTAGCCAAACTTCTGGAGCCAACGGGAGATGCACGCGGCACCGAAAGAGGGGTGGTCCACAAAGGCATCACCTGTGAAAAAGATGATGTCGATGTAGTCCCATCCGAGGGCCTCGACTTCCTTCTTCGAGGTCGGGAACATGTAGGCAGGCTCAGCCATCCGCTTGATATTCAATTAAAAACTGACGGTAACCTTGGCGGGGAATATGTACCCGGGATCATTACGGGAATAAAGGGTCTCCTTCATAAGGGCGGAAGAACGCTGGAGCTTACCCTCGAAGAGGGTCTTCCCGGCATATTCCACCTTAACAGGTCGGTCGAGATCCACGATAGCATCGTTGAGCCAAAGAGTTAGCGAGGGATAGTCGCAGCGCTCGATGACGATCTTGTTCTTGTCGGTGGAGAGGCGAACTTCTTTGCCACGGGCGATAGAGCCTTCAGGGGCCTCAAGCCAGTAGAAGCACTTCCTCAAGACTTCCTCCTGCTTCCAGACTATGTTCTTCGGAGCGGGATTCCTCTTGTAATTGGCCATCCATGCCACGGCAGCGGTATCGACCCTGTTCATCCAGTGGCCGGCTCCCTCAACGATTGTTGTCTTGTGGATATATCCTTGAAGATCAGCCTTTTGGAGTGCGTCCATCTCTTCTCCCCTCTCACGGCAACGGGTGTTGCGGTCATAGGCGGCATCCTCGCCTCCGCACCAGATCATGAAAGGAGTGTTGCGAAGATTCACGAGGCCCACATCGCCGGGATGGCCGGCCATCATCGAGGCGGCTGCCCAATGGTCGGCAAGTCTCGGAGCTTCTCTCCACACGCCATCACCTCCAGCGGAATAGCCCATGATATAGACCTTATCCGGGTTGACATCAAGATAGGCTACGCACATCCTGATGACCTGCTCATAGAGCGGATCAATCCCCTCGTGGAACCAAAGGTCCCAAGTGTTCCAAGGTGCCCTCGGTGCCACATAGACCGCGTTCTGGGGCTTGTAGAGGCGCTTCTGGTTGTCCCATTGCTGGTCGTTGAGCCTTGGAGGGGCTCCGCCGCCACCATGGAGGGAGATGTACAGCGAATAGCCGTCAGCGGGTTTCTCGCCGTAAACCGCCCACCAGAGGGGCATCCGCAGCTCACCGTCCTTCGCCACCTTGCCGTTGAACACATCAGCGGTAGCGATCTTGCTGTCAGCAATCCATTGGGCTGTAAGCGTTTGGGAATATTCAGCGGCAGCCTTGGCGCTCAGTTTCTTGTCGGAGGCGTCGCCAGACACGGTCTTAGCGTTTCCACAGCCGAGCAGCGTCAACGCAGCCATGGATAGGGTGATGATCATTCTGTCCATATTGTTTGTTTTAAGTGTGTCACAGGATGGATCACATCCTCTCGGGCAACTCGATGCCGAGGATGCCCATGGCCCTACGGAGGGCGGCCGAGAGGGTGTCGATCAGCACGAGACGAGCCTGCAGGACGGAGGCGTCCTCTTCCTTCAGGATCGGGGTCTCGTGGTAGTATTGGTTAAACTCCTTCGCCATGTCGTAGGCGTAGTTGGCGATGACGGCCGGAGAGAATGCGGCGGCCGCTTCCGCCACCTTCGAAGGGAAGATGTTGAGCAGCTTGATGATACGTATCTCTTTGGAGCTCAGTTCGACCTGAGGAATCGCGGAGGAATAGGAGACTCCCCTCTCAGCGGCTTTGCGGAGAATGGAGCGAATCCTCGCATGGGTGTACTGGATGAAGGGGCCGGTGTTGCCGTTGAAGTCGATGGACTCCTTAGGGTTGAAGAGCATGGTCTTCTTGGGATCCACCTTGATTATGAAATACTTCAACGCTCCAAGTCCTATCATGTGGAAAAGCTTATCCTTTTCCTCTTCGGACATGTCAGCGAGTTTTCCGGACTCCTCGGAGGTCGCCTTGGCTTCCTGGTACATCTTCTCAATCAAGTCGTCCGCGTCAACCACGGTTCCCTCCCTTGACTTCATCTTGCCCTCGGGAAGCTCCACCATACCATAGGAGAGGTGGAATATATTGTCCGACCAGCTAAAGCCCAACTTCTTGAGAATAAGCTTCAAAACCTGGAAGTGGTAGTTCTGCTCGTCGCCCACGACATAGACATGGGAGTCAAGGCTGTACTCGGCGAATCTCCTCTCCGCGGTACCGAGATCCTGGGTGATATAGACCGAGGTGCCGTCGGAACGGAGCAAGAGCTTGCGGTCCAGCCCGTCGGCGGTAAGGTCGCACCAGACGGAACCATCGGGATCCTTCACGAATACTCCTTTGTCAAGTCCCTCCTGGACAAGAGACTTTCCGAGGAGATAGGTCTGGCTCTCGAAATAGGTCTTGTCAAAGGATATCCCAAGGGCATCGTAGGTCTGCTGGAAACCGTCCAGAACCCATTTGTTCATTGTCTGCCAGAGGTCCCTGACCTGCTTGTCGCCGGCTTCCCAGGCGCGGAGCATCTCATGGGCTTCTTTCAGGCATGGAGCCTCCTTCTTGGCCTGCTCCTTATCCATTCCCGACGCGACCAGGTCATCGACTTCCTTATTGAAAATGTCGTTGAAAGCCACGTACATATCCCCGACAAGATGGTCACCCTTCTTTCCTGTCGACTCAGGGGTGGCACCTCCTCCGACCTTCTGCCAGGCCAGCATGGACTTGCAGATGTGGACTCCGCGGTCATTGACGAGGGTGGTCTTGATCACATTGTTGCCGCTGGCTTTAAGTAGCCTGGAGACGGAGTCACCCAGAAGGTTGTTCCTGATGTGGCCGAGGTGGAGAGGCTTGTTGGTGTTGGGAGAGCTGAACTCTACCATCACGTTCTTCCCTGTGGAGGGAAGGAAGCCGTAGTCGGGATCAGCGGCTATCTCGGCGAACAACTCGTTCCAGTAGATGTTGGAGAAAAGAATATTCAGGAAACCCTTAACACAGTTGTAACCAGCGATTTCCGGGACATTAGCGACAAGCCAGTCGCCAATCGCCTTACCGGTGTTCTCGGGTGTGGTGCGGGACATCCTTAAAAGAGGGAAGACGACCAGTGTGTAGTCGCCTTCGAACTCTTTGCGCGTCAGACCCACTTGCAGGGCGGACGGCTCGATCTCGGTGTTGTAAACCGCCTTTATGGCTTCTGAAGCCTTCGAGGCAATGAACAAGTCTGGTGTCATCCTAGCCAAGATAGGTTTTAAGGTGTTTGCTGGCTGAAGGCTTCTTGAGTTTGCGGATAGCCTTCTCCTTTATCTGGCGGACACGCTCACGAGTGAGGTCAAGCCTCTCGCCAATCTCCTCGAGAGTCATCTCCTGGCAGCCGATGCCGAAGAAACTCTTGATGATCTCCCTCTCACGGCCTGTGAGGATCTGGAGCGAACGCTCGATCTCGGTGCTGAGGGACTCATAGACAAGACCTTTGTCAGCCATCGGGGAGTCGTCGTTGGGAATGACATCAAGAAGACTGTTGTCCTCACCTTCCACGAAGGGGGCATCGACAGAAACGTGCCTTCCGGAGACCCTGAGGGTGTCTGAGATCTTGTCCTGGGGAATGTCGATCATCTCAGCAAGCTCCTCATTGGACGGAGCCCTCTCGTTTTTCTGCTCGAACTGGGAGAGAGCCTTGTTGATCTTGTTGAGAGAGCCCACCTGGTTAAGCGGGAGCCTGACGATCCTGGACTGCTCGGCGAGAGCCTGCAGGATCGACTGACGGATCCACCACACAGCGTAGGAGATGAACTTGAAGCCTCTGGTCTCATCGAACTTCTCAGCGGCCTTGATCAGACCGAGGTTGCCTTCGTTGATAAGGTCCGGCAGGCTCAAGCCCTGGTTCTGGTACTGCTTCGCCACGGACACGACGAACCTGAGATTGGCCCTGGTGAGTTTCTCAAGGGCTTCCTGGTCGCCTTTGCGGATCCGCTGCGACAGCTCTACCTCCTCTTCCGGGGACACCAACTCCTCGCGGCCGATCTCCTGGAGATACTTGTCCAGGGACGCGCTTTCGCGGTTGGTAATCGATTTGGTGATCTTTAACTGTCTCATATAGTTTGTTTACTCTTTGCCGAAGCCGAAGTAACCGGATCTGCCACCCGCGGTCACGCCCTCGATGAAGATCGCACGCTTGCTCTTCTTGGCCAGGTCGATCACATCCTGCGGCTTGGAGACAGGCTGGTCATTCACATACTGGATGATGAAGCCTTCCTGCGCACCCGCATCCTGCATCTTGCCGGAGCCGACAGAGACGATCTCAACGCCGCTCTTCAGTCCGAGCCGGGCCAGTTTCTCCTTCGAAGGAACCGCCAGGGAGGCGCCATAGAAGGACACGCTGCCATCTTCTGCCACCTCACCATTACGCTCTTCGACAGCCTGGAAAGTCAGGTCGATCTCCTGACGCTTGCCGTCACGGATGATCGTCGCCTTCGTAGCATCGCCAGGATGGAAGCTGTTGACTTTCTCCTGGAGCGTGGCAACGCTGGTAATGTCGGATCCGCCGAGAGAGACGATGATGTCGCCTTTCTTCAGGCCGGCCTTATCCGCGGTTCCACCCTTGGTAACTTCGTTAATATATACGCCCAATTGGGAAGAAAGTTTCAACTCTTTCGCGATTTCGTCGGTGATCGGGCTGATCGTCACGCCAAGCATCACACGCTTGACGGAACCGAAGTCGATCAGGTCGCTGACAATCTTGCTTACGATGTTGGAAGGAACGGCAAAAGAATAGCCCATGAAAGACTGGGACATGTTCGTGGAAATGATGGCCGTATTGATGCCGACCAGCTTGCCGGCCTTGTTGACCAGAGCGCCGCCGGAGTTGCCGGGATTGACCGCCGCATCAGTCTGGATGAAGGACTCGATCTTGAACTTGCCGTCATAGTTGGGCATGGAACGTCCCTTGGCACTGACGATACCCGCCGTGATGGTGGAACGGAGCTCCTCGCCCAGCGGAGAACCGATGGCAAGCACCCATTCTCCCAGCCGGAGCTGGTCGGAATCGGCAAACTCGATGGTCGGGAGTCCCTCAGCCTCGATCTTGATCAGGGCGACATCCGTCGCGGGATCCGTGCCGATCACGGTAGCCTCATAGGTCTTATTGTTGTTGAGCGTCACTTCCACCTTGGAAGCGGATTCCACGACGTGGTTATTGGTCACGATATAACCGTCAGGACGGATGATCACGCCCGAGCCGCTGCCCTGGCGTTCCCGCTGCTGGGGTTGAAACTGATCTCCGAAGAAGAAACGGAAGAAATCATCGCCCGGATACTGCTGGGTCTGGGCTTTGATGGTGACCTTGACAAAGACCACCGCATCCACCGCGGACTCTGCCGCAAAAGTGAAATCGGGATAATCATCGAGTGACAGATTGACAGTCCGGTATTGCGAACCTTGGACTTCGGTACCGGCCACCTGGGCCGGAGCGGCGTTGGAAACAGAGGATTTGCCGACGCCATACGCCACCAGTCCGCTCAGAAGGACTGACAGCAAGATTGTAAGGATATTCTTTTTCATAAAACTGAAATTTGATTTTCGTTTGGCAGATAATTATTTTGTCAAAATGTGTGCCATTTTTCATCAAGGAATTACTATCTTTGTGGAGATATTGATATTTATAAGTTCGACCATATGAAATTCAACGTTTCCAGCGCAGAGCTCCTTAAAGCGATCATGGATGTGTCCAAGGCCATCCCGGCGAAGTCCCCGCTCCCCATTTTGGAGAATTTCCTCTTTTCCATCACCGGCAATCTCCTCGAAATCACGGCGTCCGACTCCGAGTTGACGCTCCGCACGACCATCGAGGTGGAGAGCACACAGGAAGAGGGTCGTATCGCGGTGCCCGCCAAGCATATGACCGAGCTCCTCAAAGCGCTCCCCGACCAGCCTGTCAGCATCCGCACCGTCAGCGACAGCTCCTTCGAGTGCGGCTGGTCCAGCGGTAACTCCACGCTCCCTTATTTCCCGGCGGAAGATTATCCCGAGATCAAGGGCGTCGGCGAGGACGCGGAAACGGTGGTTTTCCCGGCCGAAACCCTTCTGGACGGCATCAGCGGTACTATCTATGCGACGGCTGACGATGAGATGCGCCCCGCGATGAACGGTATCTTCTTCGATATCGACACCGCCTCCACCACCCTCGTCGCCTCCGACTCGCACAAGCTCATCTGCTATACGACCGACGACGTCCAGGCTGCGGCCAAGAGTTCCTTCATCCTTCACAAGAAGCCGGCCGCCGTGCTGAAATCCATCGTCGGCAAGGATGATGACCGTGTCGAGATCCGCTTTGATTCCAACAATGTCGTCTTCACCTTTGGCGCGACCCTGATGATCTGCCGCCTGATCGTCGGCAAGTTCCCGAAATACCGCGACGTCATCCCGCAGAACAACTCCAACGTCCTCAAGATCGACCGCCTGCAGCTCCTCAACACGGTCCGCCGTGTGTCTGTCTGCGCCAACAAGGCCTCCAACCACATCAAGTTCGACCTGAAACCCGGACAGCTGGAAGTCTCAGCCCAAGACCTCGGCTTTGCCATCGCAGCCTATGAGAAGACGGCCTGCGACTACAACGGCGAGGACCTGACGATCGGATTCAAGTCTTCTTTCCTGACGGACATCCTGGGCAACATGACTTGTGAGTCCGTCGTGATGAAATTTGCCGACGCCCGGCGCGCCGTCCTCATCGTCCCTTCCGAGGAAGAGACCGAAAGCGAGAAAATCTGCGGCATCCTGATGCCAATCATGATCTAATCCGACCCCTATGGAATTGAACCTCCAAAGACCCCTGCTCTTCTTCGACCTTGAGAGCACGGGGCTGAACATCGCGACCGACGGCATCATCGAAATCAGCTTCGTCAAGGCCCTTCCCGGCGTCCCTGAGCCGCAGGTCAAGACCTGGAAGATCAAGCCCTGGGACTATGTCCGCCATATCCAGATCCCCATCACGCCCGGCGCCGCCGCCGTCAACGGAGTCAAGGATGAAGACTTGAAGGACTGCCCCCGGTTCATTGAGATCCTCCCCGAAGTAGCGGAATAGCTGAAAGACAGCGACCTGGCCGGATTCAACTCCGCCAAATTCGACCTGCCCCTGCTCGCGGAAGAGATCGAGCGTGCGAGGGAGTATTGCCGCGAACGCGCCGTCCGTCCCGAGTCGCGGGAGAAAGCCGAAGCGATGCTCCGCTGCATCGAAGGGATCGACCTGCATGAAAAGAAGATGGTGGATGTGCAGAGCATCTATCACCATATGGAGCCGCGCAACCTGCGCGCCGCCTACCGCTTCTACTGTGGCGGCAAGGATTTCGAGAACGCCCATACCGCCGAGGCGGACACCCTGGCGACATACGAGGTCTTGAAAGCCCAGCTGGACCGGTACAGCAAGCCGGAAGAATACCGCGAAGAAGTCCTCAAAAACGATGTCGGAGACCTCTCCAAATTCGGCACCCGCTCCCAGGCCGTCGACTACGCCGGCCGTCTGTATTATAATGATGCAGGTGAAGCCGTGATCAGTTTCGGAAAGCATAAAGGAAAGACGGCGCGTGAAGTCTACCTGACCGAGCCTTCTTATTTCGCTTGGATCAACAACGGAGAGTTCACCCTCGACACCAAACGCCAGTTCAATAAACTCAAGGAGCAGTTCGACCGGGAAAAGGCGGAAAAGCGCAAAGCCCCGGCCAGCGAAGAAGCGCTGCGGGACCTTGCCGACAAATGGAACGGGCGCCTCTTTTAGGCGCCCGTTTCCTTTCTATATCCCTTGTCCGCTTATCGGACGTTGATCACAGCCACAACGCGTTCAGTAACCGAACTCCCGACTTTCGGGGCGACGGCCGCCTCAATCTTATACTTGCCAGCCTGAGTCAGGCGGAATTCCCGGTCGGCCTGTTCATAGCTCGCCTTGGTGCCGTCCGGGGCTGTGACCGTCCATACCGTGCCGGCATAACGGTCCTTATTGTTCTTCAGCCGGAACTCGAAATAGTCTCCCACCGAATAGGCGGATTCAGTCTGGACGAATGTCGCCGGCATGAGCGGAAGCTCGCCCACCACGGTTCCGTCATTGGCAAACATGACCTTTTCCCACTCGGTGGTAGCATCATTTGTCGAGAAATAAGCAACTACCCGGTCACCGAAAGCGAAGGAAGGAACTGTAATACTACTGCCAAACCAAGTAAAATAGTTAGGTTGTAAAGAAAGATTCCGAGAGAGAAGCGGATTGCCTTTCGCTTGGCCTGCAGCATCCTCCACGATTAACCTGACCATACCGGAAAAAGTCTCGGCACCCGTATTCCTGAGAGGGCCGATGTTGACTGAGAAGGACTTGCCGGCCGAAATGACTTGATCGGTATATAAACCGTAATACTCCACTCCGGTATTCGCCGTGTAAGAGATGAACCCGATCTTCGGGGCATAGCTTGAATTCGCATCCGGGTAAAAATCAAAGACGGCATCCAAGTCCCTGGAATAATCCCGGCGCCCGTTCAGTTCTATATTCGTATCCAGGCAAACATGACGGTAGTAGCCACTACAATAACCTCCCCATCCGAAATTGACATGGAAAACGGTCTCTCCGCCATACGTTCCATAACCGTCAAAGACGAACTGGTGGCCTGCATAAGCAGGACTGCCATCGGAATACTGTCCGGCCGGAGCAACACTGTGGCCGCTGACCAGGACAGGGCGTTGATCGATTTCCGCCTTCAACTTGGCCACCCATTGCCGGTCGGAATAGTTAGACTGATAATCGACATAGGCCCGTTTGTTGATGTCCAAATGCTCGGCCAAATCGGCCAGCCTGACACTTGCACTGGTACCTCCCTTTTCACTCGTATTATAGGACGCCTTACAAATGGCTCCAAGGTCGGCCATCAACTGAGCGAGGTTGTCAAGCAAAGCCGTTTTACCGGCGTTGACCGCTTCCCTGATTGCAGGAGTACCCGTCAGGGAACGAAATCCTTCCCAGTCATAGGGAGTCCCCAATTCATACGGGAAATTCGGATAATAATATCCGCTTCCCACAGTATATGCAGCTATGGTACCATGTGCGGAGACAGGCATGGTGATGCCGGGCTGACCGCTCTCGTACGTGAGGATTTCTCCCAAGGCGGTAGCTACGCAACCGGTCACGGTAAGCGTCGAACCGGCCATCGGACATTTCGTATTGAAAACATATCGTCCGAAACGGCCCATGTCGTTATTCCCCTGATCCCACTCCGGCGTCAGGCGCTCCACCTTGTCCGTCACGCCTTCATCTGGCAAAGCTGCCGTCGACCGTGTCTTCGCGGACCAGGCCTCCACGGCACGGTCCTCCGGGACCTGCACCGAACGGACATAAGCTTTCATCCGTTCCATCCACCAGCGGACATTGTCCGGCATGCCTTCCACCTTGAAGGTTCCCTTATCGGAAATAGCAAGCACGGGATAGACCCGGTCGTCGCCGGCAATGATAATAAAGCCACCGCTTTCCCGACCGATGACATAGAGTGCCGGGGCCTCCCGACTCTCCGCCACTTCCCCGTTCCAGATCACTTGGAGGGCAGGGGTACCGGTACGCGTTTTCAAACCTGTCGCAAGCGCCCTTCCAGCCATGTCCAGCGCCCGGTCCGCAGAAACAGGACCTGCAGACAGATTCCACCCGCCGAACAGCAGGCACACCAGGGCTGAGAATATCGAAATCTTCTTCATCGCTTACTCCTCCTCATTGATCATCAGTGTGACATAGCCGTTGCCGGTCTGCGGGTCGCAAAGCCAGACACGTTCGCCGAATTGCTTCACCACGCGCATGGAGACATTGCTCTGGGATGCGACGCCGGTGTTACCCATCGACTCGAGGGAGACCTTGCAGTCCCGCCCCGGCACCAGCGAATAGGGCATCGTAAAAGCCAGGGCGAAACCGTCCGTCCAGTCTTCGAGGCGCAAATAGCGGCTGCCGGAATCCCCGGGGACATTCATCCAGGCGTACTGGCCCTGTCCTTCCGCATAATGGCAAAGGGTTCCGAGCGAACCGGAAGCAGCAGCCGTTGCCTTCGAGAAGGCGCCGGCGCCCTCAGCTGTCAGGAACGCATCCTTGTATTTGGCCGCATAAGCAAGGGCAGGCATCGGGCGGATCTCGCTTCGGACGACAGCCGGGGTGGCACCCGCCGGAGAGTGACGCACAAAGGCATTCCCTTCCATATCCACGGCTTCCACGAAGAAACCGTTCGCCAAAGCGCCAACCGGCAGCACGATATAGAAACCTTTCTCTTGTGAAGACAATGGGACACCCGCCGACCCGCAGGAAAGCGTCACCTGGGCGAAAGACTCCCCTGTCTGTCCGGCGTCAAAAGTCAGGGCAGGCGCGTCACCGTCCCAGCCGCCGATGACAGCCGTCCCGTTGAGCGTCTCGCCGACCGGCACGAAAACCCGGACCGAGCGAAGCGTCTTGGACCCGGAAAACTTAAGGGAAAGCGCTCCTTCCAGGTTGCGGAAACGGAGATTCTCAAGGACTTCACCCTTTGCGGCCGCGAGGTTGGCGCCCGCGCCGAAACTCCCTTCCGCATACGCCTGGGTCGCAGGGACAGTCACATGCAAGGACGTCCCCTCAAGGGACGTACCGGCCGTAGCCGGATAGACGGCATAATAGGGACCGTTGCCCGGATCCGATCCGGTAAAGATTCCGCTCTGGGATCCCGCTCCGCCTGTAAGCTGATAATCCAAGCCGGTGGGATGGGCGGCGGTAAACACCCGGATCTTGTCGTTTTCATTCCAAAGGACCTTCATCTGGTCGTCCAGCGAAGTCCGCGTTTCATCCTGTTCAAGGACAGCGGTAAAACTGATGGCTTCCCCGTCGGGAGCCGTGATTTCCGAATCGGCCGGGAACGGCTCCTGCACTTTGACGCAAGAGAAAGCCAGCACTCCGACACAAAGGGCCGCCATCCGGACGATAATCGATCTTTTCATGGTCATTGTCTCTTTTCCGTTTGACACCCTGTTAATCTTCTCCGTCGAGCCATCCGCCTTCATCCCCCTCGTCGTAACCCTCTTGGGAGGCACATAAAGGCAGAAATCCGAAAATGTCGACAGACTCCATCTCCGGACGTTCATAATCATTCTTAGAAAACATGGATTCAAAATGTTTCACCAAGTACAAAAATAGAAAATATTATAGATGAAGGCAAACCTGTTTGAAATCGCTTTTATTTAGCTTACCTTTGCGCCCGTTTTTTCGAAAGCTATGAAACTGATTCCCATCTATACCTGGAACAAGGAGGTCCTGAAATTCAATCGCCG
>JAEEGJ010015800.1_pt1 | contig 17506 bp, 19 predicted proteins | sample 8958761 | NCBI WGS metagenome assembly JAEEGJ01 (sample SAMN16246546, study PRJNA631951) | gut metagenome | biome: gut microbiome; feature: rumen; material: RS-attached | host: Bos | place: Iran: Karaj | collected 2018-10 | reverse complement strand
CTGCACCGAAATTTAAATAGATTGACGCCAACTCCCCGTCCGAAAGCCACTTACCGTACTCATTATCCTTGGCAATTGCCAGTTGCTGCATCTCGAGCAACACATCAAGTGCTCTGAGGCGTTTACCATTATTGTAGTAATAGTTCTTTACAAACTGATAAGACTGGAAATAATACTGCATGTAATCATACCGCTCCGCTATCTCCTTGAGTCTGGCCTGTGATTCCAGAACCTGTTGCTCGTCCGCTTCCGGCCTGCGTGTATTATCACGCAGTTTTTCAACGTAGTACAGAACCTCAGCTTTCTTGTCTTCCTTAAGCAGAGCCGTTCTGAGCAGAGCCTCATTCTGCTCGTCAAATCCCGGCTTACCAATCAGCCTGTCAGCCTCGGTCATATACTTATAGCACTCATCATCAATCTGATAAGGATTATTCTGAGCAAAACAGACTGAGGTCGTGGCAAACGCCATGACCAGACAGAACAGAAAACCATGCGCAATTCTCATATATGAGCCTTACCTTCCGGCTATCGCTTCAATCTCCAAAAGTGCACCCTTGGGCACAGCTGCCACCTGAAAGCAGGCACGTGCAGGCTTATCCTGTGGAAAATACTCTGCATACACTGCGTTCATAGCAGCAAAATCCTTAAGGTCGGCCATCAGCACAGTAGTCTTGACTATGTCATTGAATGTCAGTCCGGCTTCTTTAAGGATAGCACCTATGTTATCCATAGCCTGGCGGGTCTGAAGTTCAATACCGGCGGGAATCGTTCCGTCGGCAGGATTTACGGGAAGTTGGCCCGATACAAACACAGTTCCGTTCAGGTTAACGGCTTGTGAGTAAGGCCCTATTGCAGCCGGAGCCTTTGCTGTTGCTATTGTCTTTCTCATAGTTTTATTATTTCTGCAAAGATATAAATATTCTTAGAAGAACTTTGCCACCTCATTAACCGGCTTGCGGTCCGGACGGTTGGGGTCCGATGCACGGTAACCCAGGCTAATAAAGCTTATTGGTTAATAATCCATCAAACAACTCTTCCTGCCGATAGTCCGATTCCTTCCACTCAAACTTGACTTTCTCCGGCACAAAGAATTGGTCTATCTTATAGTCTATGTTAGCTTTGTGGGCCTGACTGAGCTGGAACGGACGGCGCACATAATACTGCTTTCCGTCTTTAATGAACTTGGCGCCCGTCTGATGGAACCTGAACGGCACATCTTTCTCAACACACTGGCGGCGCAAATCCAGCACCCAGTCATAATTACATGGACGCGCATCAACCCCCGACTCCCCTCCTACCGACACCTCCTCGATACTACCGTCCAGATACTCAGAGATATCCACTGCCGATATCAACGGCGACACAATGATTGATTTGTGCTTGATAGGCAGACTCTTGAATATCGGAAGCCTGTAATCGGCCATCTGCTGGTTCTCTACCGTACAGCCCACCAGCACGTTGTCATAGCCATCGGCCCAGTCATCAGGGATGCACTCCATGAAACGGTCTATCCGCTTGGTAAAGAAGTAGAACCACAAGTCACTGCGCACGCGCATCATACGCCAGCAGTCCGGGCGCCACTCATCGGCATCCTTAAGCAGGAAATCTGATGTAAAGCAGGTAAATACCATCTTGCCCGGCTCAATTTTCCAGCTGCGGTCACGCTTACGCTTAACTGGCAGGTTGAATGCGGCGGTCTTGCGGGCCAGATTGCTCCCTATCTCGCTACCGTACATCTGATCCTGCCTATAGACATAGCAGTACTTGCAACCCGGGCTTATCTTTGTACAACCATGCCAGGGATTCCAATCCGCATATATGCTCCAATGCTCCGCCATAAACGCAAAATTAATAAAATGATACGCATGGATAATCTTTGTCACATAAAAACAATTGATTATTATTGCAGATAATTATCAGAAAGACTGTTATGGGAAAATACTCTTTTATTATCGCAGCATTGCTTACAGCATCAGCAACACTTACAGCGCAGACTGTGCAGATGGAAGCCCGTATGGGCAGTGAATCAACAGTCAGCCCCCTGCCCAAGGAACTGACCAAAGACGGTAAGGCATATATGACCGTAGTGGATTTTGACCACAACGGGAATAAATCAGAGATAGGCATCTATGAAAGTCCGGGGCCACAGGGCATCAAACTGGCTATTTCTGTTCCGCTGCAGGAGTCATCGGACACATATTATGAGAAGGCCGAAGGTGTGATTGAGACAGTCAGGTTTGATAACAAGTTCTATGACAAGTTTACGGATAAGGATACCACCTACACCCTGTCCATGATTCCTGAGATAGAGGATTTCATCCGGAGATTATGGGGATACGGAGAGTCATTCCAGCTGATTGAGTTCTTTGATGCCGACGGCATGAAGGCTTTGATGGGCAACAACCTCAGGGATGACCAGTTCTACCAGTTTGAGCGTTACGGCCGTAAGTATCCGTATGAGTTCTGGGGCGTAAGCGATGACAGTTGCGTCTGCATGTACCACTACTTTGGTTATTATACCGAACTTGATACCACAAATGCCGTATGGACAAAAGACCTGGATTTCTCTATTGCCAATGACTACGAACCATATTCCATGAATCTTTCCGGATTCCTGTATCAGGACATTGACGGGTCTTTCTATCCGACAACAGTTGTTTATGCCAGTCAAAACATATTCAACAATGATGACAACTGGGAGTTCCTGACCTTTGACATAGAGATGACCCGTCACCCGGGCGACGGTTATATCTGCGATGACCAGGTTGTAAGGAGAAGGGTTCAGCAATCCGGTTACATCAAAGGCCTAAGGATATTGAACGACAAAGGTGAACAACTGACTTACATAGGCATTCCCGATGCGAATGATGAAAGGACTACATATGTCAGGATTAATACCGTATCGGTACTGAACGGCCTGGTTTATATCCTTACATCTGAGGATGTACAGAAAGGCTTGGGAATAAACTACAGATGGAAAACATACGAAGGTATATATGTAATAGACCCCGCTACAACCAGTGTCCAATCCATCTCCAGGGCACCTTCGCGTATGGTGATAGGCCCCACAGTCATAGAGCAAGGCAACAGGCTTGACATTAGTGTATCCCAACCTTCGGCAAATGACAATGTAACTATTACCGGAATATCCGGGCAAGTGCTTGAATCATCCCCGGTAAAGAATGGAAACTCCGTTTCTTTCAACACAGAAGCAATGCCAAAAGGCGTTTACAATGTTACACTTCGCAGCAATGGCGGATCTGTCGAAAACCAGAGGATAATAATCAAATGACAGATAAGGGACTCAAATACACGCAGTTGCTCAAAGAGGCAACCGCACTGCTGGACGGAGAGACTGATATGATTGCCAATATGGCCAATATGGCTGCTCTCATTCATGAGACTATGGGATTCTGGTGGACAGGATTCTATATCGTGCGTGCCGATAAGGACGGTAAGGAACAACTGGTTCTGGGACCGTTCCAAGGTCCGATAGCCTGCACCCGTATAGCTCTGGGCCGCGGAGTGTGCGGAACATCATGGCAGCGCCGCAAGACCATTGTAGTACCCGATGTGGAGCAATTCCCGGGACACATTGCCTGCAGCAGTGAATCCCGCAGCGAGATAGTGGTACCCGTATTCAAGGCCGATAAGGTATCGGCCGTACTTGACATAGACAGCAGGTATCTGGACACTTTCGATGAGACCGACGCCAGCTATCTGGAGCAGATTGTCAAACTGTTGAACTGAAACACGTTATGGATATAGAACTGTTCCGCGAATACTGCCTGAGTCTGCCGCTGGCAACAGAGGATATGCCGTTTGATGATACGGTTGTGGTATTCCGTCTCAAAGGCAAGATATTTGCCTGCATTACGCTCGATAAGCCCGATATTGTGGTGCTCAAGTGTGACCCCGACCGCGCGCTTGAACTACGTGACCATTACTCCGCAATAGAAGGTGCTTTCCACTGGAACAAGAAATACTGGAACCAGATACGTCTGGACGCCGATGTGGACTGTCCCCTGATAGAGGAACTTACCCGCCACGCCTACAACGAAGTCAACGCCAAACTCCCCAAGAAAGACAGAGTCTTTCCAATTGACAATTGAGAATTGATAATTGAGAATTAACAAGCACCTGCGTAAAAAGCACCTGCGTAAAGCCCGCGACATTAAAAATGGCCCGGAAATCTTCCGAGCCATTTTTATAATTTTCAATTTTCAATTCTCAATTCTCAATTAGTCGAGTGAGTGTATCACGAGACCGGAGCGGAGTTTTGGCTCAAACCAGGTAGTCTTGGGCGGCATGATGTTGCCCGTATCGGCTATATCCATAAGCTGTTTCATGGAGACCGGATAGAGTGCCAGAGCCATCTTCATCTCACCGCTGTCAACGCGACGCTTCAGCTCACCAAGACCGCGTATACCGCCTACAAAGTCAATCCTCTTGTCGCGGCGCAAATCCTTTATACCAAGCAACTGGTCCAGAATCAGGTTCGATGAGATTGTCACATCCAGCACACCTATGGGATCGCTGTCATCAAATGTACCCTTCCTGGCGGTCAGCTTATACCATTCTCCATCCAGATAGAGTGAGAATGTATGCAGTTCAGACGGCATGAATATATCCTTGCCCTTTTTCTCCACGACAAAGTTCTTTTCAAGAGCCTTAAGGAACTCATCCGATGTCATTCCGTTCAGGTCCTTGACCACGCGGTTGTAATCGATGATGGTGAGCTGTGAAGCCGGGAAGCAGACTGCCATGAAGTAGTTGTACTCCTCATCACCACGGTGATTGGGATTCTGACGGGCCTTCTCGGCACCTACCAGTGCAGCGGCAGCTGAGCGGTGGTGACCGTCGGCTATATAGAGTGAAGGAATACCTGCAAACCTCTCGGTTACGGTCTTGATATCCTCATCCTTATCTATTATCCAAAGCTGATGACGGAAACCGTCGCCCTGGGCAACATAATCGTACTCGGGAGCCCCCTTTACGTACTTGGCAACAAGCTCGTCAAGCACCTTGTCATCGGGATAGGCAAAGAACACCGGCTCAATGTTGGCGTTGTTTACGCGGACATGCTTCATGCGGTCCTCCTCCTTATCGGCACGGGTAAGCTCATGCTTCTTGATATTGCCCTTAAGGTAATCCTCTACGTATGCGCAAACTACCAGACCGTACTGGGTCTTTCCATTCATTGTCTGAGCATAGATGTAGTACTGCTCCTTGTTGTCACGTACCAGCCAGCCCTTATCCTGGAACTTCTTGAAGTTCTCTGCAGCCTTGGCATATACGCGGGGATCAGTCTCCTCTGCTATGGGATCAAAGTCAATCTCAGGCTTGATAATGTGGTACAGGGACATCTCATTGCCTGCAGCCTCGGCTTTTGCCTCCTCTGAGTTGAGCACATCGTAAGGACGGCTCTGCACCTTTTCAACAAGTTCCTTGGGCGGACGTATGCCCTGGAACGGTTTTACAATAGCCATTAGCGGTTAACCATGAACTTGGTGCAACCATCCTTGATAAAGCCGACAATCTGGTTGGCGGCTGCTATACCGGCGTTGATGTTAGCCTCGGCAGTCTGGGCACCCATCTTCTTGGGAGTAGCAAAGTAACGGCCCACAAACAGTTCCTCAAACTTTGTAGCTGCGGCAGGTGCTATATCGGATACGAACTTGAGGTCATCGCGCTCCTGCATCAGCTGAATGAGCTCATCCTCATTTATTATCTCCTTACGGGCTGAGTTAACCAGGACGCCACCCTTAGGCATCAGGCTTACAAGCTTACGGCCGATAGAGTTCTTGGTCTCGTCTGTTGCAGGCAAGTGCAATGAGATGAACTGGCAGGTCTTATACATATCCTCAACGTTGTCAACAGCATGCACACCGGCAGCCTCGATAACCTCCTTGGGGCAATATGCATCGTATGCATAAACCTCCATTCCGAAGCCCTTGGCAATGCGGGCTACGTTACGGCCTACGTTACCGAAAGCGTGGATACCCAACTTCTTGCCCAGAAGCTCAATACCTGATGTACCGTTGTAGAAGTTACGTACGGCATAAACCATCAGACCGGCAACAAGTTCTGCAACTGCGTTGGCGTTCTGGCCAGGAGTATTCATTACGCATACTCCGTGTGCGGTGGCCGATGCCAGATCAACATTGTCATAACCTGCACCTGCGCGAACCACAATCTTAAGCTGCTTGGCAGCGTCAAACACCTCGGCATCTATAATGTCACTGCGGATGATGATAGCGTCAACATCGGCAACTGCAGCAAGCAGAGCTGCCTTCTCTGTATATTTCTCAAGCAGGGCCAGCTCAAAACCGGCGCCCTCTATAACCTCACGGATTCCATCAACTGCAACCTTTGCAAAAGGCTTTGATGTAGCAACAAGTACCTTCATATCAATATTGAATTAATGGTTAGCTTCATATTCTTTCATGCAAGCAATCAGAGCGTCAACACTCTCCATAGGCAGAGCGTTGTAGCAGGAAGCGCGGAAACCGCCAACTGAACGGTGACCCTTGATGCCTACCATACCCTTACCCTGAGCGAACTTGAGGAAATCCTCCTCCAGCTCCTTGTACTCGGGTTGCATTACCCAGCAGATATTCATGTATGAACGGTCCTCCTCATTGGCGGTACCTACGAACAGCTTGTTGCGGTCAATCTCAGTGTAGAGCTTTGCGGCGCGGGCCTCGGCACGCTTGGCCATCTCCTTAACGCCACCCTGAGCCTTGAGCCAGCGGAGTGACTCCAGAGCTGAATAGATGGTGAATGTGGGAGGAGTATTGAACATTGAACCGTTGTCGATATGAGTCTGGTAGTTCAGCATGGTGGGGATATAGCGGTCCACATGACCCAGGGCATCGTTCTTGACAATAACGAAAGCCATGCCTGAGGGAGCCAGGTTCTTCTGAGCACCACCGTATATGCAGTTATACTTGCTTACATCTACAGGACGTGAGAAAATATCCGATGACATATCTGAAATCAATGGAACCGGGCTGTCCAGGTCCTTACGGATCTCAGTACCGTAAATGGTGTTGTTTGTGGTATAGTGGAAATAATCTGCATCGGCAGGGATTACATAATCCTTGGGGATGTAGGTATAAGTTGACTCGGCCGATGAAGCAACCTCAACAACCTCACCAAAGGCCTTGGCCTCCTTCATGGCCTTCTTGGCCCATACACCGGTGTTCAGGTAAGCAGCCTTCTTGTTAAGGAAGTTATAGGGAACGCGGCAGAATTCCATGCTGGCACCACCGGCCAGGAACAGTACTGAATAACCTTCCGGAACATCCAGAATCTCCTTGATCAAAGCCTCGGCCTCATCAACAATGGGCTTGAACTCCTTTGAACGGTGGCTGATAGAGAGAATTGAAATGCCTGTGCCGGCAAAATCATAGACAGCCTGGGCTGATTTCTCAATCACTTCCTGCGGAAGAACAGCAGGACCTGCGCAAAAATTATGCTTCATGACGATATAATTTTTTATTGTTTTTGATTCGTGCCGCAAAGGTACTCCCTTAATTCGGACTAAAAAAATATTTTCAATGAAAAAAGTGATAAATTTTTCAACAATATACAAATATTTTGCAAACCCAGAAAGCTATATCATTTACACTTTGTAAAAGAAATGGCGATTTTAATTACAAATCGCCACATTTACACAAAAACCCCGTCAAAACCCTGACAAAAAGTTACAAAATAGTACAATTGGGGACAGCCCCCGATTGCACATATTTCACACAGGCTTCATATTCGGCATCTGAATCAAGATGCTCAATAATCATGGGCATACGCGGATTCTCTGAATCAGCCAGTTGGATATAGCGCTTAATATCCAGCGAGCCTTGTCCGCAGGCGCACTCCTCTAATTGGAATGTATATTCAGGCTTGAGACGTATGTCTTTAAGATGACAGCTTACTATTGTACCGCCCAGTTTGTCAAAACACTCTTCCAGAAACCCGTCGTTGTAGAAGAAACGTCTTGGTGATGTAATCATGTTAACCACATCCAGGTGCGTGCCGAATTCCGAACGGTCTACAGCTTCAATCAGGTGCAGATATTCATCGGGACCGCTTGGTATCATCCAGGGCATGGATTCTATGCAGAACTTGGTGTGATGAGGATGAACTGCATCTATGATTTGGCGTATCATCTTCACGGCCATATCCCACGCTTGGGCTGAAAAATTATCCCTGTATCCTCCATCCCAACGAGGTCCATAAGGGGTTCCCACCACATTCACGCAGCATGCGGCGCCAATGGCATCGGCCATACGCAGCTGCTCTATCGCATAGTCTGTCCAGCGTTTGCGCTCATCAGGGTCGGCAGCAAGAGTGTTACGCCACACCCCCACCTCTGCAATCATCAGGCCTGCAGCATCGGCCGCATTACGGTACGCCTCTATCTTATCCGGCCTGTCTGTGCAGGTAACAGGAAAGTTCACGCACTTAAGCCCCAGCGAGACATGTTTCTCTGCCCACTCCTGCGGAGTCTTGTGCTCCAAAGACGATGAAACCCCAAGCAACATATCAGAAATTCCTTTTATGAATAACAGTAGGATCCATAGCGCTTAACGAACTTACTCCGGTACGCGCCATCACGCCCGCAAGCTCGGTGGTCATTGCGTAGATACGGTCCGCCACAGCATCTGCCCCATGCTTGAGCAATGGCATAAGATGACGACCTACCGATACAGCCGTAGCACCCAGCGCCAGACATTTGTAGGCATCCATGCCACTCTCTATGCCGCAATCCACGAAAACCGGTATTTCACCACCAACAACAAACAGTATATCAGGAAGAGCCATGAGCGGAGGAACAGCATACTGAATCATTCCGTGATGATGCGATACCACTATTCCGGAACAACCGGCATCAAGACACTTGTCGGCATCACGAGGACTGAGTACGCCTTTGACTATAAAAGGTATGCCTGCCGCCTGAACAAATTCCCTTAATTCCTCAGTACTCTTGGCTTTCATGGGCAGACCGAACACGCTGTCATAACCACCCTCCGAATTGAATGCGTGGTCTATATCCATACCAACTGCAAAACAGCCGGCCTTTACGGCATGCTCTATCTTGCGGAACACCTCTTTATTATCGGCATGTGGCTTGATAATCTTGATGGTCCGGGCTCCCGTAGCTAAAATACGCTCCAGCTCTTCATCAGATCCCATACCAACCCAATGCACGGCTCCCACCTGAGTTGCCGCACGGGCATAAGTAACCATTCCATCAGACGCAGTATTGTCCAAATGTGACAAGGCGGCGGTCATTATGGGAGTACTGAAAGTCTCTCCGAACAGAGTAAACTCTGTAGAAGGCAGTACTGAATCCAGGTATCTGGTCTCAACCAGCAGCGAGTCAAAATAGTCACGCGTTATAACATCGGAATTTGAAGTCAGTTTCATATCGGGATTACCTGTTAGATATTTCAGCATTTATTTCATCCATTTTCTCGTCACTCAGCTCATACTTGCCTATCACCCAAATGGACAGCAGGAACAGCAGAGCCGGGATCAGCGTTACCAGCCACAAAATTCCCTGCTCAGCCAGCATGGTCTGCTCCTTGAGTTCGGCATTAAAGCCCACCAGCGCTAGGATCAAGCCCGGGATTACTCCGCCCAGAGCCATTCCAAGTTTGAGAGAGAAGCAAGTTATGGCGCTCACAATACCTGCCACACGGCGTCCCGTGGTATATTCGCCAAAAGTCACCACCTCAGGCACAAGCGCCCACATATAACCGGTAGCCACAAGTATGCCCGAGCTCTTAAGGAACTGAATCACACAAAGCAGTAGGAAACATGACTTGAGAGCCGGTATGGATACAACCGCATACATCACAACCATACTTACCACCGATATGCTCAGGAACAGTCGGAACATGCCGTTCTTGCCTATCTTGCGTTTGATAGCCGGCACCAGCGGCAGAAATATGAACGCTGGTATTGTGCCCAGCCACATGAACGCCGTGGTCATGAAAGGTGTGGCACCTATATTATATGTCATGAAATAAGAATCGGCCGCATTGCTTATGCTCATGGTGATAAATGCAATAATAAAGAATATGGACAGCACCCTGAGCGGGCGGTTACGGACCAGTTCCATCCAAAGGTCGCTAACCTTTACATGCTCCGTCTGGCTGGCATCCATAACTATTCTCTCCTTGCTCTCAAAGAAGCAGTATATAAGCAGCGCCAGCCCCGTAAGAGCAAATATGCTCATGGTGATGAACCAAGCCTGAGCAGCATCGGGAGTGTTGTAAACCGCCTCCATCCTGCCGGTAACAGGATTCAGCGCCTTGGGTGCGAACAGAGATATAACAAGCGGCAAGGTCTTGATGATAAGACCGGCCGTATTGGCCAATATCATGCGCACACTGGTAAGGATGGTAATCTCATTTGTATCACGGGTAAGCGATGAGTTCAGAGCACCATAAGGCACATTAATAAGGGTAAAGCACATACTCAGCCCCACATATGTAACGTATGCATATACCAGAGATCCCCTGAATCCGTCCCAGAAGCACAGCATAGCAAACAGTGCCAGCGGAACGCCTCCCATTATAAGCCAGGAACGGTATTTGCCCCACTTGGGGTTGGACTTATCCACCACCGCCCCTACAATAGGATCCCATACGATATCGATTATGCGTACCACCAGGAACATGACCGCAGCCACCCCCGGTTTGAGCCCGAAAACATTTGTGTAGTAAAAAAGCAGCCAGATGCTAACCGTCTGATAAATCAGGTTCTGGGCCAGGTCGCCCGAGCTGAACCCTATCCTTTCCCGCCAAGAAAGTTTATAACATCCATTCTCTACTGTCTCCATAAGCACATAGTAAGGTTATATGCTACGAAGATACTAAAAATGGTATAATAATGGGCACTATCCTTATGTCATTTTCCGGCCACTACCGAGATAACCCCCTGTGCACCTTTCTCACCCCAGATTTTCCTGCCGGAATCGGCGTCATACACATTCACCGACCTTATATTCTTGACGGGTATTCCCAGCAAACGGGCCAAATCACGTTTTCTGACTGTTCTCCTGAAATTACATGTAGCCAGTCTGCTCTCATCGATATCGGCAATCTGTCCGTTCAGGACTATCATAGGAAATCCCAGGTCAAGCACCAGTTCCTCCATACCGTCATCGATACCGGTCTGACGGGACAGGTCACTCTGCTTTTCATATGCTTTGACCTTCTCAATCATCTCGGCGGTGAGCTGGTTCAGTTCCTTTTGCTTGTTGTCATCAAAGAATTCCTTCCCGTTGACCAGAATTCTTGATACAGCCTTACCGTTAACCGTTATGGAACCGTCATCGGCTATCTCAACACCGGGAAGCTTACGCACAATATCCTCTACCGATGCACCTTCTGGCACTTTGTAAGCGGCGCTGTTGAACATAACAGTATCGTTTATCATCTGGACCTTAGCCACAACTGCCGATACGGCAAGCTCTGAAAGCATCCCTTGGTCACCTCTCATGGCAATCTTACCAAGATCAGTCATAGAATCAACCGGACTGATTGTAAAATTCCTGTACGTGTCATCAAAACCGGCGAATCTGGTGTTTGCAATATAGTTGCCCGGTTCAAGATCGCTTATTATAAACTCACCGTTATCATTGGTTCCACTACCACCTATATATATAGTATCAGCACCGTCAACCTGATATATCATTACAGCGGCAGAATAAAGAGGCTCAGCGGAATCAAAATCATATATTACACCTGTAACTGAATGATTCTGTGCAACCAATTGCTTAACCTGGGGCTCTGTCGGAATTTCAACTGTTATTTCCGGCTGTGGCTCCGGCTTTTCATCCTGTGCATATATCTTCTTAACCGGCTTTGGCACTATAATTACAGTCTTCTCAGGCTCCGGATTAGCCGGAATCATTATGCTGTCAACGGGATTGACATCTACGCTGTCCGCAATTACCGGCTGCTCTGACGGTTCATTCTGTGAAACCTGATTATCGGGAACATCAGTATTGAACGGAACAAGGAACAGGAGCAGCAGTACCGCAGCTACCGCCGGAATTGATATTGCTGCAGCAAGAATCCTGTGACGGCGCCTTACGGAAAGGTCATGAGCGGCCTTTCTGGAGAGGAAATCATTCCAGTCAGACTCCGGCAGTTCTGCCTTTCGGCCTGACTGACGCTCTTTGATTATGTCTTCCCAATCCTTCATAGTCCTGTCTTGTTTAAATAACTCAGAATAGCCTTCTTTACGCTGGCACGGGCCTTTGCCATTATGGATGTGGATCCTCTCTCTGTGATACCCAGTTTCCCGGCTATCTCCTTATGGCTGAATCCGTCTATACAGTACATATTGAAAACCGCACGTTTCACAGGAGGCAGTTCAGCTATTATTCCATCCAATACACTGTCAGGAATCTCCTTCACTGATTCAGCATCGGGCTCCATAGCATCCTCCAGTTCCTCGCCGCCAACCATCTCAAGCGGAATCTGCCTGAGCCTGCTGTTCTCCTTGAGCCTGTCAATAGCCATATTTACGGTAATCCTGCTAAGCCAAGCCCAAATAGAACCCTCACCTGCATACTTGAAAGACTTGAAGTTATCCATAGCCTTGATCATTGCATCATGCATAAGGTCCCGGGCGTCCTCCCTATTCTCAATGTACCTGAGTGAAAGCGCAAAGAGCCCGGCTGCATATCTGGCATACAGCTCCCCCTGTGCATCCCGCTCTTTACGGGCACACCCTAAAGCAAGATCTTGCTCAGTGAGAAAGGTTTTCCTCATCACTTTTTCAGGCCTTTCTGATAACTAAACTGAAAAACGCTGAAAATGCGTCTTGCCCAAAACAAAAAACTTCAGATTATCTGGCCAAAACACCGGAATCCAGACCACGAACTGTCTTGAAACGCATATTACCCTTCGGATCAATTATTATGGCAATTCCTGCCAGATAGTTTATCCACTTACGATTTACCCAGTAGTGCAGGTCAACCTGTTTGTCCGATGCATATACGGCCATTGGAGTCACCATGTAGTCATGTGATACCAGCACATTGATACGCTTCATGCCCGGCAAATGTGCCTTGAGGGAATCCAGCCACTCCCTGCTGCGCTCCTCAAGGTTATAGAATCCCTCTTCCTTACCACCTTCATAGGCCCACTGTGACAAAGACTCCCAGTTGTCCCATCCGTTACGCTTGAGCGCAGGAATATCCTTGCGATACCAGTCACCGTTAAGTATACCCCACTCCTCATGAATAAACTCGTCACCACGACCTATTGCAATGTTCTCACAGGTCTGCTTGGTGCGGTCATAATCAGAGTGAGCATAAAAAGCCTGACCACCGCCACCAATCTTCTCACCCACCATGCGGGCCTGAGCCTTTCCGTTCTCAGTAAGCAGTCCGGCCTTGGAATAATCCCTGCCGCGCTCACCATGACGGAGCAGGAACACCACTGTCTCATTGGCTTTTACCTCAGCAAACACATCTGCTATATCATTGAAACCAATATCAGTATAGGTTGTTTGAGCATTCAGATTCAATACGCCGCACATAATGATTGCGGCCGCCATAAGCATTATCTTTTTCATCATCAAATTGATTTTAAGTTAGAACAGGACACAAACTTACAAATAAAAAAGAAACGGACCGAGAATATCAGTCCGCTTCTTTCTCAATAATCAGTCATTACATACTTAATCAGTCACCCAACCTGAAGGTTTCTTGTCAATCCTGAGCAGATAATACTCGCGGTACGGGTCCTGGAGCAGTGATGCGTATTTCCTTGTAAGGTTTTTGATATCCTCAAGTTTTGATTCTATCCTCTTGATGTCCTGGTGTCCAATGGCATCATACAATGCATTGCCTATTGCCACAAGCGCGGCATTGTTACCACCTCTTGGTGACCAACACCTGGCGCAGAGAGTCCTGTTATAGAAACGGTATGTTGTGCCGTCAAGACCGGCAGCCACTATCATCCCTCCATTACCGGACTTGAGATTATCCAATTTCTGTTGCATCCACTTTTTGTCAGGCAGATTGCTGGCCGAATACACCGCCGCATCAAAAAGATTCTTGATCTGATATGCCAGCTCCTCATCAATCTCCATCACATGCGGATCCTGCTGATTCTGTATCTTCAGTTCAAGCCTGCACTTCTGTGACTGCCTGTTGTAAATGCATTGTATCTCATAACTCTCCTCAAAAGAAGGCTCCACCTTTGTAGCCCAGCACTTGATATCATATGTACTGGAATTGTTCCTGATAGCCTTCATCTGATTATCAAAACCTTCAGGATCATCAAAAATGTTTCCACCACCCATAGCAACAACCTTGAAGGTAACATCGCATGGTTGCAGATACTCATCGGTTCCCTGTCCCATAACCGGCATAGCCAGCGTCAACATAAGGCCGCATGCAGCCAACTTAAAACTCTTTCTGTTCATATTATTCTATTTTATCAAGTCCAATAACATAACTCGTTATCTCTATCGGAGCCGTAAATGTGGTGTATCCGTCCTTTGACACCACAAGCGTGTTGCCGGGTCTGGTAATCTTCAGGCTGAATGTACGGTCTTCAATTACGGTACTGGATACAGTATTTCCATTATCATCCACCTCGGCAACCACCGCACCTGTCGATGCATATCCTCCACGACCAGGACCTCCTAATTCATCTTTCTGCCAGCAGGTGACCGACCCCTTGATTACATCGCCCGGCTTCAATGCCACAGGAACAGGTTTAAGTCTAATCTCGTATGTTCCTCGATCAATGGGTAAGGTCTGCGTTTCATATCCTTCGGCCCCAAAAGTCAGATAATTATCCGGACTTTTTATGCCCATAAGCATGAAGAAACCGTCTTCCTGGCCAGATCCGCCAGTTGTGACAGCACGCCCCACAATGTCACGCTCACAAATGTTCACGCTCCTATATCTGATAGGATTACCATCTATATCCAGTACATGCCCGTTAATCCTTCCACCCGCTTTTGGTGCCGATGCAATAGGCTTGCGCAAATCCTCTTGCATCTTTTTAAGCAGTGAATCCAGCTGCTCACTGCTCATCTTGCTCAATTCATTGATCCTTTCAATTGTCGAATCCAGTTTAGCCTGCAAATCCGCATCTTCCTTATCGGCACCCACCGTCTGTTGGGCACTTAAGGGAAAGCTCACCAACATAAAAACCGATGTCAGCAACAAAAACAGTTTATTCTTTCTCATAAAGCAATTAATCCGGCTGTCTGTCATCTAAACGGATATACTTGCAAAATGCGTCTCCTATTAAAGGAGTTTTTTCATAATAATGCTTAAATGTACAAGCCCTTCTATTTGCAGGAGCCGGACTATTGGGTTGGGGAGCAACTGTCTCCCCAACCCCATAGTCTGGCGGTGCTTAAAAAAGAAAAGCGGCCCCAAAAAGAGCCGCATTTCCTATCAGATGATTGGAGGAATTATCCGCCAAAGTTATCGTACATGATTGATGCAGGATCAACACCCAGGTTATCCAGCATACCGGTAACAGCCTTTGACATGGGGCCGGGACCGCACATGTAGTACTCTATATCCTCGGGAGCCTCATGGTCCTTAAGATAGGTCTCGTACATAACGTTGTGAACAAATCCGGGAGTGTACTTGACGCCTGCTGCATCGGCTGCGGGATCCGGACGGTCCAGCGCCAGATGGAAGTGGAAGTTGGGGAACTCCTTCTCCAGACCCAGAAAATCCTGCAGGTAGAACACCTCGTTAAGGGCACGTGCACCGTAGAAGTAATGCATCTCACGGTCAGTGGTCTTAAGGGTCTTGGTCATGTGCATGATCTGAGCACGCAGAGGAGCCATACCGGCACCGCCGCCAACCCAAATCATCTCCTTCTTGGAGTCGAATATAGGATGGAACTCACCGTAAGGACCTGACATGATAACCTTGTCACCCGGTTTGAGGCTGAAGATGTAAGATGAAGCCACACCGGTGGGAACATCCTGGAAACCAACCTCCGGTTTGGGTTTGAACGGAGGAGTAGCGATACGTACCGTCAGCATGATGCGGTCACCCTCGGCCGGATAGTTGGCCATAGAGTAAGCACGGATGGTAGGTTCCTTTACGACCGATTTAAGGCCAAAGAGACCGAACTTTTCCCATGCAGGCAGATACTCGGGACCGATGAGGTCCTTATCGATATCCTTGTTGTAATCCATAGAGTATGCGGGAATCTTGATCTGAGCGTAACTTCCGGGCAGGAAATCCATGTGCTCTCCGGGAGGAAGCTGCACGATGAACTCCTTGATGAAGGTAGCCACGTTCTTGTTGGAGATAACCTCGCACTCCCACTCTTTTACTCCGAGTACGCTCTCGGGAACCTTGATGGCCAGGTCGCCCTTGACCTTGCACTGGCAACCCAGACGCCAGTTGTCCTTGATCTGCTTGCGAGTAAAGTGGCCCTTCTCAGAGTCCAAGATCTCACCGCCGCCCTCAACGACCTGGCATTTGCACTGTCCGCAAGAACCCTTACCGCCGCAGGCCGATGGCAGATAAACGCCGTTCTCAGCCAGAGTGCTCAAGAGGCTTGCGCCTGAATTCACCTCAAGTTCCTTGTCGCCGTTGATGGTTACCTTGACCTTGCCTGAGGCAACAAGGTAGCTCTTGGCCACCAGCAGAATCACTACCAGCAGCAGGATAACGGCCAGGAAAACTATAATACTTGAAATATAGATGTTGTTCATAATATTACCTTTTTAAATTGCCAGACCTGAGAAACACATGAAAGCCATAGCCATCAGGCCCACGGTAATGAATGTAATGCCCACACCCTTCAGAGGCTTGGGGATATCGCAGTATTCCATCTTCTCGCGGATGGCAGCCAGGCAGACGATAGCCAGAGCCCAACCTATACCGGAGCCCAGTGCGTAAGCGATTGAGTCACCGAAAGAGGTAATGGCCTGAGTGTTGTCCGGATCCATTCCGATACGCTGCTGCATGAACAGTGATGCACCCATGATGGCGCAGTTCACGGCGATAAGCGGCAGGAATATGCCCAGTGAGTTGTAAAGTGACGGTGAGAATTTCTCAACCACCATCTCAACCAGCTGGACTATACCGGCTATAACAGCGATGAAAAGGATGAAACTGAGGAACTCCAGTCCCATGGGCTCAAGAACCTTGGTCTGAAGCAGATAGTTTACAGGGAGTGTAATGAGCTCAACAAAGATTACGGCTACACCAAGTCCCAAAGACGTCTTTACGTTCTTGGATACGGCCAGGAATGAGCACATACCCAGGAAGAAAGCGAATATCATGTTGTCGACGAATATCGACCTTACGAATAAACTGAAGAAATGTTCCATAGTTCTTTACGCTTTGAGATTAGTTTTCCTGTAAATCCTTGTTCTTGGCGCGATGGTACCAGATGATGCAGCCGGCCAGTATAAGAGCCATAGGCGGCATGATCATAAGACCGTTGTTCAGGTAACCGGCCTCATAGCAGGCCTGCGGTATAAC